>LWDU01040197.1_pt1 | contig 54702 bp, 63 predicted proteins | sample 727161 | NCBI WGS metagenome assembly LWDU01 (sample SAMN04566230, study PRJNA314399) | hydrothermal vent metagenome | isolation source: deep sea hydrothermal plume seawater | place: Mexico: Gulf of California, Guaymas Basin | collected 2004-07-11
TGATCCCGTCGCGTCGTTCTTCTTGCATATTCAAGGTTCAGGCGTTGTGGCCATGAATGACGGCACGGATACACGCGTGGGCTACGCAGGCCAGAACGGTCATCCGTATTATGCCATTGGCCGCGAATTAATTGCCCGCGGCGAACTGACCAAGGAAGAAGTCTCCCTGCAAAGCATCCGTGCCTGGTTGCAGGCGCATCCTGATCAAGCGGATGAGATCATGAACACCAATAAATCATATGTCTTCTTCCGTGAACTGGATACAGATGGCCCTGTCGGCGGGGAAGGCCTGACCTTAACGCCTGAGCGCTCCCTTGCGGTTGATCGCACGATGGTGCCATACGGCACGCCGCTCTGGGCGCCATTACAAAAACTGATGGTCGCGCAAGATACGGGCGGCGCTATTCGCGGTGCTGTGCGTGGTGATGTGTTCTGGGGCTATGGTGATCGCGCCGAACATATGGCGGGCATGATGAAATCCAAAGGCCGCTACTGGTTATTGCTTCCAAAGCCTGTCACAGCTGGCGGCGACGCACAATAATTACCCTCTTTTCGGTCGTATACTTCCCTGCTAGATTTTCATCCAGAAAATCATAATAAGCATTAGCAGGGAGAAAAAGATGCTGAATATTTCCGATTACGATATCACCGCAGATCGCGGTTTTCTAACGCCCCATGATATGGACAAGGTCACATTGCCCGAAGACTTCGCGCCGATCTTGCGGGCGGGCAAACATCTGTCTGATTACATCACGGCAGGCCGCGTGCAGGTGTTCCTTGATCAGCTGCCTGAAATTGACATGGATAAGCATCTGCCGCATCTGGACGATGCGCAGCTGCGTATGTTGATGGTACATTACTCTTTTATTGTGCAGTCCTATGTCTGGGGCGAAGAAGGCAATGTACCGCTGAAGCTGCCGCGCAATATTGCCGTGCCTTACTGTAAGCTGGCAGATAAAATCGGCCAATACCCGCTGCTACCATATACGGCCTATACGCTGGATAACTGGGGTAAGCTGGATCAAGACGGCCCGATTGAATGCGAGAATATCTGGGTCATCCAGAACTTCATCGACGGTCAGGATGAAAACTGGTTCATTATGATTCATATCGAAATCGAAGCCAAAGCAGGCCCTGCGCTTGCAACCATTCCAAGTGTAATTGATGCCGTTAAAAGCAAAGATATGGGCGGCGTTGTTGCCGGGCTGGCCAAAATCCGCGATGCGTGGGAACACATCAATCCTGTCTTTGATAAGATGCCTGATAAATGCGACCCGTATATGTATTACAATCGCGTGCGCCCTTACATTCACGGCTGGAAAGGTAACCCTGCCATGCCTGAAGGCCTGATTTATGAAGGCGTTGATAAATATGACGGCAAGCCGCAATCCTTCCGCGGCCAGACAGGTTCACAAAGCTCGATCGTACCAACCATGGATGCGTTTTTAGGCATCGAACATGATAACGACCCGCTGCGTGAATATCTGGACGAGCTGCATGAATACCGTCCGCCGCGCCACCGCAAATTTATCGAAGATGTGCGCGAGAACAGCGAACTGCGTAAATTTGTGCAAGCGTCAGGCAATCCTGAGCTGACCATGCTGTATAACGAGATTATCGGCCATGTGCAGCGATTCCGTACGCGCCACCTCGAATACGCCGCCAATTACATTAACAAACAAGCACGCGGCGCAGACGGCAACCCTGTCGATGTTGGTACAGGCGGCACGCCATTCATGAAATATCTGAAAAAGCACCGTGACGAGAGCGTTAATCATCTGCTGCCTATTCCGGAAAGCAATGGCAACGGCCATAACGGCGAAAAGGTCGCTTAAGAAGCTTTATTTAGGATCAAATGATCGGGAAGCCTGCGGCGGTGGCGTTGCAGGCTTTTCTGTGAGGCCGAACAAACCGCGCTCTAACATATGTTTTTCGACTTTTTCGAACAGCTCTTTGATGTTGCGTTCGCCTGCGCGCATACGGCGCAGAATATCGCTGGAGGAGATATCGAATTTCTCGACATTCACAAATGTCCATCCGTTTTCACGGCCGCGCATATCCAGCGGGTCTTTGACGTGCAAATGTCTGGCATAACGCGCGGCAGGGCTTTGCATGGCCGCATCGCCTTCGCCCGGGCGCGACAGGATCAGCATTTTGTAATTCTCGATAATCTCTTCCCAGTTTGACCAGCGGTGGAAATTGGTGAGGTTATCTGCGCCCATCACCCATGTGAATTCAATATCGGGATTTTGCGCCGTCAGGGTGCGCAGTGTATTCGCGGTTTCGGTTGTCTCCATATCCTTTTCAATATCGATCGGGATCAGCCAAGGGTGACCGTCAGCCATAATACGGCACAGCTGCATACGATCTTCGAGCGGGGCGTAGGAATTAGGGTCTTTATGCGGGTTTTGCGGCGTTACCAGCATCCATACTTCGTCCAGATCAAGGTAGTGACGCGCGTAAAACGCAGCTACAAAATGCCCGTAATGCGGCGGGTTAAAAGACCCCCCGAATATCGCCACCTGTTTTTTATGCTCTGTTGTCTGTGTCATGTTTGCGCTTGCATATAGACATAATTTTGCTTAACTGTTGAACAGTTACGACAATTAAGAAAAAAAGTAAAACTTTAAAACCCGCCTCATATGACAGGGAGAGACACATGACTGAACAATTGCGCACGCTATACAACACACTGACAACCGACCGCGACGATATCGAGCGCTGGACGGATAGCTATTTCACCAACACACGCGTGATGGTGGAAAATGATGGTGATGTGATTGTTGAATACGCGGTATTCCAGCGTACGCCTGTGATGTTCGCCCCTGAAATGGCGGTCGGGTGGCTCAAGGAAGTTGCGCGTAAGGGAGGCTTTGATGTTGAATTTGAATCCAATTTTAAGCCCGGAGATATCGTGCCCGCAGGTGAGGCAGCATTCTACTTCCGTGGTCCAAACCTTCTTTAACCAGAAGCTTGGCGCAACGCAGGTGGCTGCCCTTGATGCTTATAAATGTGCGATTGCCTTGCCTGATGTGGCTTTCATTGCCATGGGCGCGCGTCACTGCGCAGGCACGGAAATGCAGGAAATGATGGATTACGCCGCCGCTGTGGGCGGGAATGCCGCCAAGGCGCAGGGCGCTAAAGGCTTTGTAAATGGCGCGAGCCACGCCACATCCCATTTCTTTGGTCAGCCAAAAGGCACAGGCACAATGAACCACGCGACAATCGGCTATTACGATTCAACATTATTGGCCGCGCAAGCCTATCGCCGTGATCATGCAGAAAAAGCCTTTATTGTGCTAAACGATTATTTCGGTAAAGAAATCACGGATGCCATCGAAGTGTGTAAAGCATTCCCTGCTGAAGCCGACTCAGGTGAATTGGGCTTCCGACTTGATACCAACGGCGCGCGTTATCTGGAAGGTCTGGATAATGATAAATCCCATGACGTTATCCGCAAATTCGCGCCGCACATGATGACAGAGCATTGGAATGACAAGCAGCTGAAAACGCTCTATGGCGAAGGCGTTAGTATTGCCGCGATCTTTGCCTTCCGCGAGGCGCTGGATCAGGCAGGGTTTCCGAATGTAAAAATCTTTGGCTCATCCGGCTTTAATCCTGAAAAATGTGACATGATGGCCAAGGCCAAAGCGCCGCTGGATGGAGTGGGGACAGGCTCTTACATCCCTAAGGACTTCCATGCGACATACGCGACAGCCGATATCATTAGTTACGACAGCGATTACCGCATCAAAGTGGGTCGCGAGTATCTGATCAAGGAAAGACTGGCAAAGGGTAATCTGCCTAAAATCTAAAGGCAGATTTTATTCGGCGTGCGGAAAATGCGCATCACCTGTCCAAATCGAGAACAGCGTGACCAGAACGGCAATCAGATTGCCCGCAAAAAACGCGCCATAGGAAATTTTCAGCCAGAAGAATTTGGGAATAATCACTCGACGTGCAATATCGTGCAGATCTTTGAGCGCCTCTTCGGATAGCTGGTTCAGATCATTAAAGATCGGATTGATCAGCTCCAGATATTTTTCTTCCTTCATGCGGCCGATATCCCCGAAATGCAGCAGATTATATGTGCCATCGGGCTTAGAGCCGTTGCGGCGCTTGGGATAGATACACAATATCGCGGCAAAAATACTGGCAAAGGCCGTTAGAATTGAAATCGTTGCAGGAACGCCGAAATCAGCCTTACCTACCCAGCCTAAGGTCACAGGGATCAGGATTGAATTCAGGATAATCATCGCCTGCGCTTTTTGATCGGCGATATTGATATAGTTCACAAACTTGAAAGACGTCGCGGCCAGAACCTGACCGCGTAGCATGGCTTCCCAGTGAAACTTATCTTTCGGCTCGGGAGTTTTATCTGTCTCGCGATGAAAGAGCATTTTATTCGGCGATATCTTCGATTACTGTTTCTGCAGGTGTTTCATCCATGTGAATTTCATCATGCATGATTTCCGCATCCGTGCTTAGCTCTTCACCTGCAGCAGGTTCGATATCTTGTAGGGCAGAACCATCAAGTACGATATCGTTCGCTGTCTCTTCATAGGCTAGCGGTGTTTCAAAGCCCGCATGACCTTCATTGGCAAATGACGCGCCGAAGCCGCCATTATCTTCTGCTGTGTACCCTGCTGTCGGCAGAACCAGTAATGCAAAAGCGAATGTAAGAATTGTTGTTTTCATAGACATAGTTGTCTCCTTAAATATTAAAGGTTCTGGATCTTTTCGCCGGCAACCTCAACATCACGACCCAAACCTTCAACTGTATTACAAGCTGAAATTCCAATGGTCATAGCCAGCAAAGCAAGCACGAAAATAATCTTTTTCATAAGTATTGTCCTTATACAAAAATGATAATACAGATTTTTACCACCAGACGCAAAAAAACGGAAGTTTTTTAGCAGGATGCCGTTCCCTCGGACTCCTCTCTCATTGACCATTGCGGATAAATAAAGTACCCTGAAAAGACAACTTAAATTAACAGAGAAGCTGTTAATCGCATGATTAGAGTAGCAAGGAGTAGCAAGGCGACTGCGAAAGTCGGCGCCGTTGCAGTGACGCTGAGTGCGTTTGTTCCCAATCCATATGTAGTCGGTGACGCATTCGCGCAGGCAACTGCTGCGGATACCATGAATGTGACGGCAAAAATTGTGAACCCGCTGAATATTCAAGAAGGCGGGTTTCAGGATTTGAACTTTGGTTCATTCGCAATTGCGGGCACAGGTTCTTTTCTGATTAAGTCAGGCTCTACAGCAAGTATTTCCAAAGGCTTTACAATCGGCGGCGCGACAGCCGGTACGGCATTGATCAGTGCCCCAAAAAGCGCGACATTTACGTTAAGTATTCCAACATTTCAAGGCGGCGCATCTATTCCTCTGACGATTTCAGGCGGCGGTGCGAGCAGCAAAACGCTGATCTGTAAATCTATTCTGCTAAAGGCAAAATCGGGCATCACAGGTGTTACAGGTGTTTTTAAAAATGGTCAGGGTATGATCAAGACGATCAAAGTTACCAATACTGCCAATACAGGCCGTGTCTATGCTGGTGCACGTTTGATATTTGATGCCAATCAGGTAGAAGGCACCTATGTCGGCACCTACACCATGCGCATCACGTTTTAAGCAGCCATTTTACGGATATGTTTGGATTCTGACTGGATTTTCATCCAGGCCAGTTTTGTGACGATTTTGTGTGGGGTTGTGTGGGGTTTGAAACCACACGCCTTGAACACCATGCCAACTACGCGATCCATATGCTTGAACTGGTAGTAACTATAGGCACGTTCCATGTAAGCACGGTTATATGTTTTGCGGTCGTAATCATCATTGTCATTGGCATTGGCAGCAAAAAATGCATAAGACAGCTCGTCATCTTCACTCTCTGCAATACGGCCAAGCGCAATTTTCAAGCGCTTTATACGGGATAGGCCTTCCTGATCAATATATTTGTTCAGGGTATCGTAGAAAAGCTTGTAATGTTTGAACTCGTCAGCCGCGATGTGCTTGCAAATTTCCTTCAGCACAGGCTCTTCGGTTGAATCGCCAATCGCGCTGTAATAGCTTGATGTACCAATTTCCACCATACAGCGGGCGACCATCTCACCACTGCGTGAACCGCGCACGGATGCTTCGTCTTCACTCATGAAATGATCGGGAACATAGCCTTCACGGAATTTTGCCATGGCCACTTCCAGATCCCATGACGGGTCGATGCGCTCCGCCCACTGACCCAGCGCCTGACCGTGCTGAACTTCTTCAATCGCCCATTCGCGGGCAATCGCCTGAAAGTCTTCGTCATCATGGAACACTTTGCACAGGTAGTCAGCGTAAGCTTCGGCGTTATATTCAACCAGCGCGGCAGCTTTTACGACTTTCAAAAGGTCAGCCGATACTTTTGACGGATCCAGCTTTTTCCAGCTCAGATTTTCAATTTTCCAGTGTTCTCTTTTGATTTTAGACATGGCGCTCTCCTTGGAATTTCTGATGCCTACTTAGCAATTTAACGGCTCTACCGCAAGGTTTTAAAAGGGACTATGGCAATTTGCATTGCAAAATATTTTAGGCTATAGAAAATCTATAATTATAAACAGGGATTAGGTTATGAGAGATTTATTTTTATCTTTGGCAACACGCCAAAAAGAAGACAGCCTGCCGTCAAAAATAAGCTATTCACTCTTTGTTATCCGCGATCAGGATATTGCAGATCAGGTTCTGGATTGGGTGCGACAAGATATGGCGGCGCGGAAAGCTATCCATGAATTTGTTCGCAAAACATTCTCTACGTCCTTACTTGGGCTTGATGTACCGCCTTATGTGATTGGTGAAGATGGTTACCTCGCGCGTGTAACATTTAATGGCTGGTTCACGCCGCAGGGTTGGAACGGCGTCCCTTACACAAATATGCAACAGCCGGAAAGTTTTGAGGCGCTACAGGCTGTAAAAGAATTGCCGCAAGTCCCACCACGAAAATTATTACATGCGCTAATTGATTGGCCGACATTAGATGACAGCTACACATCAAAAGAGCAAAAGAAGCTGATTACAAAAATAAACAAGTTGGTTGATGTTATTTGTGATGGCCACGAGACATATTTGTTATTGCCTGAACCGTGTAATTTTGCTGCTTATCCGCATATACAGCAGATTATACAAGGCTGGCAGCCGCCACCATGTTTAGAGCACGTTGCTCAAGAGCGTTGTATAAAACCTCGCATTGCGCCTTAAACTCTAGGCGGCCTTTTTCTTTGCTTTAGCACCACCGTTGCCACCTGAAGGAGGCACGAACATTTCGGGCATGTCCTGAGGTAGACTTTCGACATAGATGGATTGTGATGGGAACGCAAAACCTGTCTTCGCGTCTTTTTCGACAATTTTTTTGATCTCGAAGGCAAGGCTCTCTTTAATTTCCAGCCATTCACCCCAGACTGTCGTCTTGGTAAAGCAATAGACCATAATATCGATCGACGATGCGCCAAAGCTGTCGACACGCACGAAGTTTGTGACATCCAGGTCAAAGACATCTTCATGTTTATTAAGGTAGTTAATAATGCCGTCACGAATGGTTTTTAATTGCTCTGTCGTGGTGCGGTATTCAACACCGATCATCCAGTAAATACGGCGATGGGACATACGGGTAAAATTGGTCACTGCCGCATCGGAAAGATGCGCGTTAGGCACGTGAACAGGTGCTTTATCAAAGCGGCGCACTTTGGTGGAGCGGAACCCGATATCTTCAACTGTGCCCTCGACGACACCATCAACCTTAATCCAGTCGCCGATATGGAAGCGCTTTTCTGCGATAATGGTCATACCGCCAATCAGGTTTTTAAATAGATCCTGCGCGCCCAGCGCCACAGCCGCACCGAATAGACCAAGACCTGCCAGCAGCGGCCCAACCTCGATACCCCAGATTTCAAGAACAACCGCACCGCCAATAAAGACGACCAGAACTTTCAGTACTTTGAAAATCCACTGCACCATCATGCTGGTCAGCATTTTTTCCATGCCACGCATAAGGTGACTCATAGGCTCCAGCGCGCGGTGGATACCCCAGAAAATGGTAAAGGCAATCATGGAGCGCACGATACGCGAGAAATATTCACCCAGCGCGGCATCAAGCTCTGCATATTGAGCGGCAAAGAAGACGCCCATGATAACGGGAATAAAGCGGATCGGCGGAATGAGCGCATTGACGATTTTATCATCGACACTGACATCTGTGCGCGCGGCCCATTTTTGTAGACGGCTGAGAATATATTTACTGAAGATGCCGCGGATCAGAAGAAACGCACCGAAAATCAGCAAAGACACAATAATGGCGCTGATATTCACGCCCATAAAACCATGTTCCCATACATCTTTGGTTTGAACCCAGAGCTCTTGAAATTCAGGAACCGTGATCTGTTCAGCAATTGCGTCCATATTCGCCTCTTTAATTTTGCTTTGTCTGATACTTTGCGCGTAATACATAGTAACCGATAGCAAGAATAGCAACATGAATAGTGTGTGCAAGATTTTAGACGTATTCTAATCTTGACTTTATTTACATAACGGTATAAGAACACCCTGTCATAGACGCGATGTAAGGAGTTCTTATGACCGATAGCGTTACAATACGCGAAAGCGATATTATCACCTCCGCTACGTCCCCTGCAGGGATACAGATTCCTGCGCTATTTCACGAAATTTATGATGAGATCAAAGCATCCGAAGGTGCAAAAGGCATGGCGGGCGGCTATCTGACAGGCCCTATGTTCGAAGATTTGCGCGCAGGCATACATCCTTTTTATATGCGCATGGGTCTTCACTATCCCGAACTGGCTGAAAAGCTGGCCATAGCTTTAGAGGCTAAATTTTCCGAAGCGTCCAGCTATCACGATATCAAGGAAAATACCGAGATTGTAGACAGCGTCGCGCATTGGGTCGCGATGCAGGGCTATCCGTTTGATCTTAATCTATCGGATTTATTTTATGCCAAGTCAAACGGCATACCGACGCCCCATGCCCAAGCCAGCGGTAATTACGGCTGTATCCAGAATATTGATTTCACGATTTCCGATGTGATGCCAAGCCCTGTCGAGATTATCCGCATGCACGCACAGCGTCCGACCAGTGCGATTGTTTATGATTTTGAACGCGCTGTGTTTCATTACCATCGCGACACAGAAAGAAATTTATATCAACGCAATCCTGAAGGTTTTGCTGACAAACCCGAAACAGCAGCCGAACGCGGTGCTAAGATTGGGTTAAGAGTTATCAAGTAAAGTATAAGAGTCATAACCAAAGAGTATCCAATGCAGCTTCTTCATGAATTCAATGACTTTATCACTAGTGATCAGCCGCCGGCCGGTATAAAAATGCCTGCCTTGGTAGGGCAGCTCTATGATGCTATTACAGGCGCAGAAGCAAAAATGGGGCGTGAATGCAGTAATGGATTTGTATTCGGCGGTATTTTTAATTCTCTCTATCAGGGCGAAGCGCCGCGCGACACTGATATGATGATTTGTAATCCCGAGATGGTAAAGCTCGCGCAGAAAGTTCAGAAACAGCGTGGCATGGAAGCTTATAGTTACAAAGAGCGTCAGGAAATCGATGAGGCTATCGAATACAATATGGGACGCATGATGCCCTATAATCCTGACGTGTCATGGGATGCGGACAACATGAAAATTCATGCCGGCACCAATATAGGTGTCTGTATGCAGGTAACCGCAATCGTTATGGTAGAAGGCAAGGGGCATTTGGTTGACGTGACTTTTACTGAAAAACCTGTAACACCGCCCGAGATATTCACGCGCGCACCGATTACCTCGGCGGCTTATAATCTGGAAACAGGCGCATATTGCTATCACAAGGATTTCGAGGCCGACATCAAGGCCTGGGAATATAGACCTTTTGGTGATTTGGATGCAGAAGCGCAGGAAAAGCTTGAAGCCAAAGGCATGGCTTTAAAAATCGCTTAAAAAAACGGGGCCATATAGCCCCGTTTCTAATTCTATCGCTTACCGATTAGTAAGGACGACCCCACCAGCGCTTACCTTCAGCAGCCGGGTCTTTCTTGTCGCCTTCGAATTCCACTGGCTCGTCTTCTTCAGTAACTTCCAGCTTTTCTGTAGTCTCGCCAGAAACTTCGGCATCGCCCTCAGCTTCTACTTCTGTCTCTACATTGACGTCTGTTTCAACTGTGGCTTCAACGGCATCTTCTGCAGTTTCTGCAGTCGCCTCGGCAGCGTCTTCAACAGCTTCGCTCGTTGCTTCGGCTGACTCTTCGGCCATATCAGCAGCTTGTTCTGTCAGTGTAGCGTCAGTTTCAGCCTGTACTTCTGCTTCAACAGCAACCTGCGCTTCGGCAGCTTCTGCGTGATCATTGGCGTAACCGTACTGTGATGCGAATGTCAGACCGATAACGGCTGTGCCAACCAGTAATCCAAGTTTAAATGTTTGCATGTGTATCTCCTTACCGTTGCAAAATTTCTTGTTCTTATTTGAATTGCAGACAACTTTTTACGCGCATTTATCGCGATTTTCCAGTGCCAATTTTTGCATATGCGAATTCAACGCTATGTTAATCCTGTTCCCGTACAATAAACCACGTTATACTTTCGTTTTTATACGCAACCAAGATCCGAATGCCTTTACATACTTCACAAATATTTGCCAGCAGCTTTGCCGTCGGAACCGACTGGCGTGATACGTCACGCGCGGTGCTGGAAGACCTTGAAAAAGCACGCACGGAAGGCGACGGCTTTAACATCGGTTTTATATACATGACCGACACACTGGTCGAGCACGCGCAGAGCATCTTGGGATTATTCCGTACGGTGACAGGTGTTGATCACTGGATCGGGGCTGTGGGCCTTGGCGTTTGCGGGACAGGCGTTTCCTGTATTGATGCCCCGGCTATCAGCGCCATGATTGGCAGATTTCCCAAAGACAGCTTTGCGGTATTCCCTGCCGTCGATTTCAGTATCGATGCCGCACGCAAGATACTGGAAGGCTTTTCAGATGAACACGAAGCCGCAACGTTGATTGTTCACGGTGATCCGATCTCAGAGATGGATCCCATGTCTATTCTTAGCCAGCTCGGCCAGATATCCGAAGGATTTGTTGTCGGAGGGATGTCTTCATCCCGCTCGGCGCATCTTCATATTGCCGATGATCTGATGCAGGGCGGTATTTCAGGGCTGGCATTATCGCAGGATGTGCCGGTGGCAACAGTTGTCTCGCAAGGCTGCGCGCCGATTGGTGATACGCATATCATTACCAAATCTGAAGATAATATCATCATGGAGCTTGATGGTCGTCCGGCCTTTGAGGTTTTTGCTGATGATCTGCGCGCCATGGCGACATTAAAGTCAGGCAACGACGTTTCATTTGAATCTGCCGATATCATGCTGGCCGAAAATGGTGAGCTGGATGCTTTTCAGGGAGAGGTACATGTGGCCTTCCCTGTGTCGGGCGCAGACACAAAAGATTATTTAGTACGTAACGCAATCGGCATTGATCCCGAAAACGGATGGATAGCTGTTGCCCAGCAAGTACAAAACGGTGAGCGGATGATGTTCGTGCACCGCGATGATGAAACAGTCAAAGCTGATCTGTCGCGTGCCTTGCTGGATATCCGACAGCGTGTCATAGCCGATCAAGGCAAGTTTGCGCCGCGCGGGGCGATCTATATTTCCTGCGTAGCACGGACAATGTCTGATTTCGGCGACGAAACGAACGGCGAGCTGGGGCTCGTACAGGAAGTGATCGGGGATATACCCTTAGTCGGGTTTTACGCCAATGGCGAGATCTCTAATCATCGACTATACGGCTACACAGGCGTTTTAATCTTGTTTATTTAAGCGGCGATCCTTAATATGGGGCCGAAAAACAAAAGGATGCAATTATGCGACACCACTTTGTGAAATTTCTCTTTCTGGCACTCTTCCTACTGCAGGCAACACCTGCATTGGCGCAAGGCACACCGCCTCTGCCGCCGCCAATCCAAAACTTGAAAGATGAAGGTGCGCAGCTGCGTTACTTGGGACAGCAAAACGGCCTTGATGGCTGGATCGCGATTAAAGGCGGTCAGGAACAGTATTTCTATGTGACCAAAGACGGTCAGGCTTTTGTAATGGGTGTTCTGTTCGACCGTGACGGTAAAATGGTAACACTGCGTCAGGTCAAAGAACTGCAAGACCAGAGCGGCGCTGAAACATTGTCATTCTTCGCTGAAGAAGAAGCCGAAAGACAGGCGTTAAGTGGCGGCGCGACCGCAGCCGAGCCTGTAAATCAGGAATTCAAAACACCCTCAGAGCAGCTATATGATGATGTTGAAAGTGCAAACTGGATCAAACTGGGTAGGGACGGCGCGCCGGTCCTGTACAGCTTTATGGATCCGCAATGCCCATACTGTCACGCGTTCATGAATGACCTACGCGCAAACTACATCGAGAACGGCCTTGTTCAGGTGCGTATGATCCCTGTTGGCTTCCGTGCCGATACAAAAGCACAAGCTGCATTCTTGCTGGCTGTGCCTAATCCGCAAAGACGCTGGTACGAACATTTGGCAGGCGATGAGACAGCTTTGCCGATCTCTGCTGATATTAATGAGCAGGGCGTTGAAAGAAACCTTGCAATTATGCAGTCATGGAAGGTAAACGTTACACCGTTTTCTGTATATCGCGCCAAGAATGGCGAGGTGAAGATTATCCAGGGCCGGGCACAGGATCTTGCTCAGCTCATCAGCGATCTGAATGGATCGTAAGTAACGTTAATAGAGTGTTCCCCTGATGTCCGCACGTTCGGCCTTTCAAACACAGATACTTGATAAACTGGCAGCCCCCTTGATGGCTGCCATTGCTGATGTGGCATCCCGCAAGCGCGACGGTGCCGATATTATCCTGCAAGAAGATGCAGAAAATCTGGCAATATTGCTGAATAAATCTGTTCATATGGCGATTGCTCTCGCATCTTCGATGGATTTAACCGCAAGCTCCGAGAGCGCTGACGCAGGCCGATTGGCGCTGGCAGGTGTTGTCACGCCTGTCATTGCATCTTTCTATAGACAAACAGGCAAACCGCCATCCGATAATGACGTAAAACGCATGATCAAAGCGATGGAAGCGGCGCTGACATTTGCAGATAGTTTCGCGCCTGTCGGCGAGAATACGGCGCGCCTTGAAAATATTCGTGCAGGCGATGTCTTGCAGGATGAAGACCAGATCAGTATTCGCTACGTAAATATTATGGGCCCGCTCGTTAATGCGATCGCTTCTTTCTCATTCGGCAGACAAGATACAAAGCTGGTGCAGGAAGTCGGTGATATTCTTGTGGCGCGCGCTACTGAAATCGCAGGCCAGAATAAAGATGATAAAATTTATGCGCTGGGTGTATTGCAATCTCTCGTTGATATCTACGTAGAGTGCCACCGCGCGGAAAAAATTCGTCTGATGTCTATGGATGACATGGAGCGTGCCCGTATGTCCGAAGAGGGCGGCGGCATGATGCCGATGGATGGTGTCTGGAAGGCGTTTGATACCAGAGCCGCCATGATCGAAATTCTGGCAGGCAGCCGCCATAACAAATCTATTTTGGGCGGTGCGTCTGTGACCAAGCCACAAGCCCAGCCCGCGGCACCTGTGCTGCAATCTGCGCCGGAGCCTGTGGCACAAGCGCCGATGGCACCTCCGCCGGCACCAGAAACAGCGCCGATGGCGGCCCCTGATACAGGCGCTTCGCCAATGTCTATGTTCGCTTCGGGCGACTCGCCTGCAAAAGAGGCGCCGCGTGATGTTGTTGCAGAACCAGTTGCAATCGATGATTATCAGTATCAGAATGATGATGAAGATGGTGACGGCGAAGACGAGGGTTCATATAACCCGATGTCGTTCTTCACGAAGTCGTAATGGAATTGCGTCGAGAAATTATAAAGGGTGTGACCCATGGGTAAAATATTAGCAGCCTGCTTTTTTCTGGCATCTCAAACATACAGCATTCCGCCTGCTGTTTTGCTGGGCATTTATCAGGTCGAGGGCGGTCAGGTCGGTCAGGAAGTCGGGCCAAATGATAATGGCAGCTTTGATTTAGGACCAATGCAGATCAACACGATCTGGATGCCTGAATTATCCCGTCAGTGGGGCGTAAGCGAAGCCACAGCGCGTAAATGGGTTCGTGATGATCCTTGCACCAATGTTGGTGTATCGGCCTGGATTTTACGCGGTCACATTGATGAAACGCAGGATTTGGCGCAAGCAATTGCGCATTACCATTCACGCACACCGAAGTTCGGTGATGTCTATAAATACAAAGTTATTTCTTCAATGGATAGAAGTGGGTTACTCAGAACGACACGATAAGTAAAAAATATCCCCTATTTTTTAGGAAAGTCTGGTGATATTTTAAATTCGTGTGGAATGATGCCTTGTTATGAATTTTTACTCGGGTTAATTTAGTAGGTGCTTTTTATAAGTCACGGTTCACAATAAGGTTTACTCCTACTAATACAAACGGTCTGTTAGGGTTTTAAATATGCGCCGCTTTAAAAAATTCCTGTTATGCTTCTCGCTGTTAACTGTCGTATCAGCGTGTACATCAAATGAAGTCATCAAAGGTGAGAATCCACAGCTTGTGGCATCTCCTGATAAGGTTTCTGCCATGCTGGCGCAAGCAGCGGATAGGGCATCAGTTGCTCTTGAAACACTTGCAGCGGTTGAGCAGCATCGCTCTCCTGAAGTTTCTGTCAGCCCGATCGAGAACGCGCCGCCTGAACTGCGCCGCGCGATCAGCGTAAACTGGGTTGGCCCCGTTGAGCCAATCGCGGTCAAGCTGGCAAACCGCGCAGGTTATGCCTTCCAGACAATCGGTATGCCGCCGCCTGTGCCTGTAGTCGTTTCAATTGACGTTGATAACAAGCCAGTGATTGATGTTCTGCGTAGCATCGGCCTGCAGCTGGGTGTTCGCGGTGATGTCCGTGTTGATGGCCGTCGCAAGATGGTTGAAATTCACTACGCACCGTCTACTGGTATCGGGGAGTCTAACTAATGAAAGTTAACCGCCGCTTGAATAAATTTCTGGCTGTTGCGGCAACTGTGTTCTTGATGCAGGCACCGCTGACAAGCGCCAATATTGCTTTCGCGCAAGTTGACGGTCCTAGGCCTGAAGTTCGCGAAGATCTGGAAAACATCGAAAAGCTGAATACTGTTATCAATGAAGAAACAGGCATGCCATTCGATATCCGTCTGGAAGCACAGCGCGAAGCAGCGCTCTCTTACGGGGCACGCGGTGGTCTGGCGCACCGTACATATGAAATCAGACAAGAACTTGATGCGCGTGCCACATATATGGATCGTGTCTTCGACTTCCGTCAGCTTTTGATTCCGGCGCCGTCAGGTCTTCTGATTGAGCCTCCTGTTATTTCTGAATCAGTGAATGCTTTGATTATTGACGCAAGCGGTCAACAAGCGGCCGTAGCTGATCGTGTTTACGATATCAGCGCACAAGCCAAGATCGTGAGTGCACCGCGCAGCTGGCGCAATTACATGGAGCGTTCATGGGGCAGCGTGACACCACCACCTGATATTCTTCGCCCAGAAAACGAAGAAGAGCGCGAGCGTTGGAAAGAATGGATCCGCGAAGGTTGGGACTTGGGCGTAGAACAAGCCAATGAGATTTTTGAACAAGACTTGAACCAGATGACTGCTCACTATCATGGCATGGTTCGCTACCGTATGTTATTGGCTCAAGGCATGGTAACACCGCCTTATGCGATCCAGTTTGATCGCGGCGTAACAGGTGGCGGTAGCCGTATGCGTATCGGTGACAGAGCGGTCCAAATTACTGGCAAGCCTTCACTGACAACAGGAACGGAAAGATGGCAGCCCGCAAGCCGGTAAGTCTTCTTAAAGGTAAGGAAAATAAAGCGCAGACCTGGCCTGATGAGCCAGGGCGTTTTACGCAAGAATCAATCGATCCTTTCTTGCTATGGTCCGTTAAACAGGGCGCTTCCGATATTACCTTACAGACAGACAGGCCGATTTATCAAGAACTTGATGGCGTGTTATATCCGGGAACATATCGTTCCCTGGACGCGGCTGATATGGCGGCTGCTCTTCATAAAATCTATGGTCCTGAAGCGCAGGCCCGTCTGGCGGGTGGTAATGACCTCGATTTGTCTTACGAAGTCCGTCCTGATCGTTACACACGTATCCGTTTCAGGGTGAACATTACTGCGATTCTATCCAAAGGCCGTGATGCGGCGCAGATTACAATGCGTGCGCTGCCCAACGAGCCGCCAACCATGAAAGACCTGAATATCGAGGAGCACGTGATTGATCACTGGGCGCCGCGTCAGGGTATGGTGGTGATTACAGGGCCGACAGGTTCCGGTAAAACAACATTGCTGGCCGCTGGTAACCGTATGCTACTCGAACGCTCTCATGGCTGTGGTAAAATGCTGACCTACGAAGCGCCGATCGAATATGTGTATGATGCGATCGAAAGCCCGCGTTCTCTGGTATCCCAGACAGAAATTCCACGACATTTGCCAAGCTTTGCCCACGGCGTTCGTAACGCCTTGCGTCGTAAGCCTGAAATTATTCTGGTTGGTGAGGCGCGTGACCGCGAGACGATCTCTGCTGCTATTGAGGCGGCGCAAACAGGTCACGCCGTATATACAACAACGCACACAACCGGTGTGGCGGCCACGATCCAGCGTATGATTTCATCTTTTGACAGTAACGAGCGCGCCGAACGTGCTTATGCATTGATGGAAACAATGCGTATGGTTGTGACACAGGCGCTGGTGCCTAAAATTAAAGGCGGCCGTATGGGTATTCGAGAATGGATGGTCTTCCCCGAAGACTTCCGTGAAAAGATGCTCGATATGGATTTCAAGGAATGGGGTGCCCATATCCAACGTGCGATTCCGAACTACGGCCAAACAATGTCACAATCCGCCCGCGTTGCCTTTGAAGGCGGCCATATCGAGCGTCGCTGGTATTTGATGCTTGCTTCCTCTGTTTCTTCAGGCTCTTAAGTTTTCGCCATATCAGGCGTAGTTTTTTATTAATAAATATCTTATATTATAGAGTGTTGGAGCTTTAGTGAGCTCTGATTTTGGCTGGTAAACAGAAAGGAGATTTCGATGGCTTCAGCTGCTGACGATACCGCCGTCGAGAAGGAGAATTGGCACTGGCGTAATACAATGCGTCCGGTTCGCTTCTTTAACCTTGATGCGCGTGCGGCGTTTCCGTTCTTCGTATTGCTTGTTTATTTGCGTCCGATCTCACTGATCATCACATTGCTGATCACGGTATTCTTCTACATTCTGGAACGTTATGGCCTGACATTTCCGGCGTCATTGCGTGCGATTAGATTGTGGCTGGGTGGCGATTTCCGTCCCGGGCATTACCGCTATGCGTTTAGAACGCTTAAAGATTTCGGCTAGTATCAGGCGAACTTTTTATCAACGTCAATATAATTACCATTATAAGCGCCCGCGATATCCATTCGACGGGCGTTTTCAGGTTGGATCTCCAGCAAGCGCAGGCCCGTATCCTGACCGCAGGCCACATGACCAATATGGTCAATAATAGTGCCCGGCGGCTCTGTGAAATGTTCACTGACTAGCTCGGCCTTATGGATTTTCAGACGCTTGCCATCAAGTGTTGCCCATACGCCAGGCCACGGATTAAGCGCACGGATCTGGCGGTCAATGGCGTCTGCTGTATCTGACCATTCCACATGACCGTCTTCTTTTTTAAGCATAGGCGCATAGCAGCTCAGACTATCATCTTGGACTTCGGCCTCTAGCTTACCGTCACGTAAAAGCTTTTCCAGCGCTTCGATACAAAGGGCGCCGCCCATAGCTGACAGCTCGTCATGAAGGCTTTGCGCTGTGGTATGAGGATGAATGGTAACAGCGCGCTTTAAGATCATCGGTCCTGTATCAAGGCCTTCTTCCATTTGCATGATAGTCACGCCGCTTTCGGCATCACCTGCCCAGATCGCATATTGAATAGGCGCTGCGCCGCGCCAGCGCGGCAAGAGCGAAGCATGGATATTAAGGCAGCCATATTTAGGCGCCTCTAAAACTTCAAGTGGCAAGATCAGACCGTAGGCAGCAACGATCGCAACGTCCAGCTCTAGCTCGGTAAATTGCGCACGGGCTGCGGGATCTTTTTTCAAGGATTTTGGCGTGTGCACGGGAATATCGTGACGGGCAGCAAGCTCATGAACAGGGGAGGGCTGCACCTGATGGCCGCGGCCTTTCGGGCGGGGTGGCTGACTGTAGACAGCCACAACATCAAATTCCTCATGATCGATGAGGTGTTGCAAGGCAGGGACAGCAAAATCGGGTGTGCCCATAAATGCAACGCGAAGTTTTTTCGTCTCGCCAGCCATACTCATATATCCTTAAAGTGCCTCTTGGCCTTTATTCATTTTAATGACGCGCTTGATCATCATATCGCGCTTCAGCTTTGACAGATAATCAACGAATAATACGCCATCCAGATGGTCAATCTCATGCTGCACGCAATGTGATAGCAAGCCTTCAGCCGTTAATTCGGCTTCCTTACCATCATAATCCAGATATTTGACAGTCACGGAAGCAGGGCGTTTAACCTCGGCAAACTGGCCGGGAATAGACAGACAGCCTTCTTCCATGACGCTGATATCTTCTGATTTCCAGATAATCTCGGGATTAGCCATGCAGATCGGGTTTTTCTGTGCGCCGTTCTCATCATCGCGATAATCAATATCCATCACAAGCACACGGTTGGTAATCGCCACCTGATTGGCAGCAAGGCCAATGCCGGGGGCGTCATACATGGTTTCCAGCATATCATCCATCTGTTTACGGACAATATCATTCACTTGCCCGACAGGATCGGAAACCTGTTTCAGGACAGCATCGGGAACATTGATAATCGGTAACTTACTCATGCTATTGAAATATCCTTAACCTTGGCGAGCGTCAAGCATTGGCTGCTTTCTTGGAATCTTGCTCTTTATCATCGCTGCCTGAAAAATCATCAGCTTCAAGTTTACGCGGCATATTTTCCAGCTGCTCCAGCGACGGCATTTCTTCTTTGCTGTTTTGCAATTCAGATAGCTTTCGCGCGGCCGGCATGACCATACGATCAAGTGAGCCAATCGCCTGATTATAGCTGGTCATGGCAGAGTTAATGCCCTTACCGACTTTTTCAAGATGACTACCAAAGGCTGTCAGGCGTTTATATAGCTCCGCCCCGCGCACGGAAATCTCTTGTGCGTTTTTGGCAAGTTCGACCTGACGCCAGCTAAGACCTACGACGCGTAGCAGCGAGAGCAGCAAGGTCGGTGAGGCGATGACGATATTGTTTTTCGCAGCGAAATCGACCAGATCAGGGTCTGCTTGTAGCGCCACACTAAATAGATGCTCGGAAGGCAGGAACATCACGGTAAAATCCGCGCTCTCCATGGTTTCCCAGTAATTCTTTTTACCTAGCGCCTTGATATGCTCCCGCACCTGTTTGGCAAGGTTCTGCATCAGGGCTTGCAGCTCTTCGGCGCTGATATTATCAGCCATCTTCTCGGCAAATTCGTTTAGCGGTGCTTTGGCATCAACGACGATATGAAATCCGTCATGCATATGAATGACCGCATCAGGGCGCATACGGCTATCGCCGCTCTGAATAGACACCTGCGTTTCGTAGTGAACGCCTTTCATCAGGCCTGATTTATCAAGAATACCTTCCAGAATAAATTCACCCCAACGACCTTGCGCGGCAGGGTCTTTCAGCGCGCCGACAAGTTTTGCGGTTTCTTTGCCAAGGCGCTGCAGATCATCACGCAGCGCCATGTCTGTACCTTTAACTTGTTCCAGTGCGCTACCCATCATCTCAAGCTGCTTCTTGATCGGGGAGATCAGCTCGTTAATGGCCAGCTGACGCTTTTCCAGGTCATGGGCGCTGTTGTTTTTCGCCTGTACCATTTTCTCCTGCGCCAGCTCTGAAAAGCGCTGCAGGAACTGCTCGTTGTTTTTTTCAAGCGCTTCTTGTGCGGTCAGGGAAAACAGATTGCCTAGCTCTTCACGGCCGGCGCGCTCATGCTCAAGATCTTTGGCCATCGCGGCACGTGAAGATTCCGCGCGCAGCAATAATGTGCCGAGAACGCCGCCCGTCACTAAAACGCCTGCCGCGGCGCCGAGTAATAATGAAACTGTATCGATATCCATCTTCTGAACTTTTCTTTATGTGTCTTTCAGTTAGAATAGCATTGTTACACCTATGAAAAACAGGGAAATATCTATGTATACAGCGCGCCCCAATAAACAATCCGGTAATGCCATGGTCTATGTGCTGATTGTTGTCGCTCTTTTTGCGGCCATTACTTTTGTTCTGAGCAGGCAGACGGATAGTACGGAAACGGACGCCTTATCAGATGAGCGCGCAGAAATTCTGGCAAGTAATATCCAGCAAAGCGCCATGTCTTTAAAACAGTCTGTCGAGCAGATGATCTGGACAGGTACGAATATTGACGATCTTGATTTTTCAACTCCTGATGACGGTGCAGCCTATGATGCAGGCTCGTTAGGTGACAAGGTCTTTCACCCCGCAGGTGGTAATGTGATTTTGCCCCGCATTCTTGATGCAGCAATCAACCAAACAGATACGAACCCGCCCGCGCGCTGGTATATCGGTCGTTTCAATAATGTCGATTGGACGCCGACAGCAGCGAACGATGTTGTTCTTGCGGCCTTTCAGCTAAATGAAGCGGTTTGCCGCCGCCTGAATTTACGTCTGGTAGGTGATGAAACTATCCCTGCGCTCGCAGGCAATGCCAATCGTTTGCTGATTACTTCATCGGAAACAGCGCCTGATCCCGGCAATATCAATTTAACCCCTGTTGAATGTGCCGATTGTGAAGGTGTTCCTGCGATGTGTGTGTCATCAACTGATACAAACGGCCGCACGCAATATACGTTCTATAGCATTGTCGCAGCACAGTAATTTCTTTACTTTAAAACCCTCGCTATGTTTATATGTAAATTATGCATAGAAATTCGCAAAAATATTATGATCTTCTTTATAAAGCGCAAGGCAAAGACTATCAGGCCGAATGTACTGATTTAGCGGCGCTGATCAAAGAACACCATGCCGCCGCGACAACAGTTTTAGATGTTGGCTGCGGTACTGCGACCCATGCCCGTATCTTGCGTGATGACTTTAATTTGGAAGTAGACGGGTCGGATATTGATCCGGATATGATTGCTATTGCGCGTCAGAAAGTACCCGAGGGCACGTTTGATGTTGCGGATATGGTGACCATGGATATAGGCCGCCAATATGATGCGGTTGTCTCGATGTTCAGCGCTGTTTGATGCCATAAAATCTATGGCCAAGCACGTCAAAGAAGACGGAATTCTGATTGTCGAACCTTGGTTAAAGCCTGATGTTTTTACCCATGGCGGTTTGTATATGGATACGGCTAACGAAGACGGTATTAAGCTTTGCCGCATTTCGCGCAACGAAGTGGAAAATGGTATTTCACGTTTGAATTTTCACTGGACGGTCGGCACGACAGTTGGCATCGAAACATTCGAAGAAGTGCTAGAGCTGGGCTTATTCAGTATAGAAGATATGCTGGAAGGCTTTAATGCTGCCAATATGCAGGCAGAGCATTTTGAAATGGAAAATCGTTTCAGTAATCGCGGTATGTATATCGCGCGCCACAAACCCGCTTAAATTAAAATCCCTGACCGTATTTCAGAACGTGGGCGCGTAGCTCGGCAAGGCCCTGATCTTTATGGGCGCTGGTGAAGTGAATGTCATGCATCGCTGCGCCGTGTTTTTTCAGCTCGGTGAGCACATCCTGTTTTAATTTGTCGCGCTGGGCTTGTTTGGTCTTATCGCTTTTGGTCAGGATGATGCGATAGGAAACAGCTGTCTCATCCAGCATCTTCATAATCTCGCGATCACTGTCTTTCAGGCCGTGACGAGAGTCGACCAGTACAAACACACAGCGCAGTGATGGACGTCCGCGCAGATAACCGCGCATCATATCAACCCAAACTTTTTGCTGTGTGCGGGAGACTTTGGCGTAGCCGTAACCCGGCAGATCAACCAGATAGACCATGCTGCCCAGATCAAAAAAGTTCAGCTGTTGTGTACGGCCCGGTGTGTGTGAAGTGCGCGCGAGCGTATTGCGCCCTGTTAAGGCGTTTACAAGCGAGGACTTACCGACATTAGAACGGCCTGCAAAAGCAATCTCTGGACGGTCAGCAGCGGGCAATTGTTTAAGGCTTGCCGCACCCAACACAAAATCACAGGGCCCTGCAAAAAGCTTGCGTGCTTCTTCCAGTTCGGCCTGCGTAAATTCGTGTTCGGCTTCAATCGTCATTACTTTTTCTTCTTCGATTTCTTAGGCTTCGGCTTGGAAATCTCTTTTGGCGGCTGAGCAGCTTTCTGCTCTTCTTCGTCACCAAACAGAGCATCCTCGAATTTCTCCTCGGCCTCTTTCAGGTCATCCTTAAGCATTTCCATGCCAGGGTGCACATTGGCTTCACGCATTTTGCGCTCTTCCTCTTTCTGGGCTTTGGATTTGAACAGCTCAGGCTTAACACCCATATTGGTCATGATGATGTATTGTTGCACCACTGACAGAGCGTTAGAGAACGTCCAGTAAATCACTAGACCGGCCGCAAAACCTGACAGCAGATATGTGATGAAGAACGGCATAAAGTCCATCATGACTTTCTGCATTTTGTCCTGTGGCGGCGGGTTCATCTTCTTCTGAATGATCAGGAAGACCAGCATTAGGCAAGGCCAGGCACCTATCATTAATTGCTGCGGTGGATCCCATGGAATTAAACCAAACAGGTTAAAGATGCTTGTCGGATCAGGCGCAGACAAATCGTTGATCCAGCCATAGAAAGGTTCATGACGCATCTCGATAGAGATCTGGAACACTTTGAACAGTGCAAAGAAGATCGGAATCTGGATCAGGATTGGCATACAGCCCGCCATCGGGTTTACGCCTTCCTTCTCATAAAGCTTCACAAGTTCGGCCTGCAGCTTCTCACGGTCATCACCGTATTTTTCACGCAGTTCCGTCATTTTCGGAGCAATCTTGCGAAGACCCGCAAATGATTTGAACGACTTGTTCGCCAGCGGGAAGACCATAAAACGGACAAGAACCGTCAGCAGGATAATCGCAATACCGAAGTTACCGACAATATCACGCAGCCAGTGCAGCAGATAGTAAAGCGGCTTGGTCATGAAGTAGTACATACCGAAGTCAACAGACAGATCCATATGCTTCAGTTCCAGCTGCTTTTCGTAGTCTTCCAGCAGGGAGAGCTTTTTAGGACCTGCAAAGAAATGCGTAGTGTTCTCGGTGGTTTCACCAGCGGCGATACTGCGCGCTGCACCCATCACATCAACCTGGAATGTCGGCAATTGGCCTTCGGCTTCAGGCTCTTTGAACAAGAAGCGGAACTGGTTACCTTCTTTTACCTCAGGGAACAAGCTTGTCAGCCAGTAATGTTCGGTCATGCCGATCCAGCCTTCAGCTGCGTTCACTTCTTTAAGTGGCTTGTCCTGAATTTTCTTGTAAGACAATTCTGTCAGTTCGCCATCAATATAGCCGATAGGCCCTTCATGAACGATCCAACGACCATACAGATCTTCAGGCAGACCATGTTGCGCGACTAAACTGAACGGGAACAGGGTAACTTCGCGGCCTGAATTGTTAATAACGCGCTGCTTTACCGTGAACAAATATTTGTCATCAATCGACAGATCGCGCTCAAAACGCAGACCTTGGCCATTATCCCAGAAGATTTTAACCGTTTCGCCTGCACCTAATGTACGGCTAGGGCTATCTGCAGCGATCTGCCAAACATCGTCTTTGGTCGGAACGGGAATGTTTTTATCTGAAGACACCCAGCCAAAGCCTGTGTAACGCGGGTGGTATGAGCCGACAGGAGAGAATAAGTGCACTTCTTCTGTGCGCTCGACAGTCTTGAAGTAAGATTTCAGATTAATATCATCAAAGCGGGCGCCTTTAAGATTAAAGGAACCATCAAGCATATCGTTTTCCAAGGTGATGCGATTACCGCGGATCATCTGGTCCCGAGGCTTAAGATCAGCAATCAGGTTTGTCACGCCGGGCATTTGTGCCTTTTCGGCCAGCTGACGCTGTTTCTCCTGCTGCACCTTTTGCATGGCTTCCAGCTTGGGCTTTAGAAGGAAATGATCGTAACTAACCCATATCACAACTGCTAATACGATAAAGACCAGCAGATTGCGTAGGTCGTCGGGATGCATTTTGTCCTGATCCTGATTCATTTGGGAACAGCCTTTCCTGATGTCTGTTTGTAGTGTTGCTTGCGTTTATAGCTGAAAAAAGCAGGCTTCGTAAACTGATTAGGCACGGGATCGTGCCATTCCGCTGTGCAATACGGATGGCATTTACCGATCCGCTTCAATGTCAGAAATATACCCGCGAAAAAACCGTGCTTTTCCAAGGCTTCCAGCGCATAGGCGGAGCAAGTCGGATGAAAGCGGCATCGTGATCCGATAAGCGGCGAAATCGCAAAACGGTAGAACCGTATTGGAGCCTGCGCGATCACAGTGGCGGTTTTTGCAATTGTGCGTATCATTTAAGGCATTCCAGACGCTTTAAACACCATGTCAGGTCTTTGACCAGTGTTTCATATGGCGCATCTCGACTGGCGGCGCGCCCGATAATCACATATTCCTTATCAGTGCTGGCTTTTGCTGGCAAGACATCATAACAAACAGCACGCAAGCGGCGCTTGGTACGGTTACGGTCTACGGCTTTTTTGAAAGTTTTTTTGGTTACAGTCAGGCCAAAACGGGGCTTGTCTGTCTGGGCATCGACAATTTGCACGATCATGCTGCCTGACACCCATTTCTGTCCATTGTGTTGCGCACGCAAAAAATCAGACCGCTTTTTCAAGCGGTCTACATTTTCAATTTCGGTTTTAAGGGCGTGCATCTTATCGGCCTTTCCGTCGAAGGCAGCCGAATAAGGATTAAGCGCTAAGGCGCTTGCGACCTTTCGCGCGACGACGTGCCAATACGGCGCGGCCTACTTTAGTAGCCATGCGTGCACGAAATCCGTGGCGGCGTTTGCGAACCAGCTTGCTGGGCTGAAATGTACGTTTCATCGGCTTTCCAATCCAATTAAATACTTCAAAACTCTATTAGAGGCCGTGTTATAGCTATTATTATGACGGCTGTCAATCTTTTGTGGAAAAATTCGTTTTTCTTGACGCAACGCCCTTATATACCTTATTAAGGACTTGCGGTTTTGGCTTATTCTGGCAAGATAGCCATGATAATTAGCTAAGGGTAATTGTAAACAAAAACAAAGGGATCGTTACGAATGTACGATGACGATAATTGGAACCCGGTAACGGGTGATGAGCTGTCAGGTTTTTTGGATCAAATTAATCCAGTAGACGGTAAATATAAAGTCAATGCGGATACAACATCTGTTGCATGGCGCCAGCTTCCATTCTACGAGCGTGTAGTGCTGGTACGTGTGAAGGATCCGGGCTGGACACCAAAAAAACTGACAATCTATTATCTGACAATCGACGGTAACCTTTACCGCTTGAACGGTACATCCCCGCCGATCCATGAAGTTAACGCCATGGCGCCGATTAAAATTAACGAAGACAACGTTCTGGAATATTTGCGTTTCTTCTGTTACTTCGTGCGCGGCGAAGAAGGTCCGTTCCTGATCGCAGAAGACATGGACAACCCTGATCTGCCGACAGATATGGACGAACAGACACGCTCTGTTGTTGAGGGCACAATCCGCGAAGCTTCATTTGAAGGCAAGAACGAGCAGGGCTTTTTCCTGTGTGATGGCGTTGTGTTCTACTCGAACGCGTTGTTCATTGCCAATTTCGCGATCCAGCCAAGCGGCATGATCGAAATGCTCGATGACGAGCCGATCGCGGCTGATCTTCCGGTGAAGGTTGACTCACCGATCTCTTAAGATCAATAACCAGTTTTTGAACGTAATGTTGGGGACGATGCAGGGTATCTTGCATCGTCTTTACGTTTTCTTTACAATGAAGTAGTTCAGGCTTGATTCTACGAGAGCCTTTCATCTGATCAGAATTACAAATCACGGGAACTTCGATGCGACATATTGTCCTCGCACTGTCCTTATTACTGGTTACTGTATTAATCGCTTTGCCTGTCTCAGCGCAAAGCAGCCGCCTGTATTTCGCAGGTTACTTGGGCCTGAATACATCCAATGATCAGGAGTTCAGCGAGAGCACAACAGGGCGCAGTGGCGATTTCGAACGTGATAATGGAACGTCTTTCGCGGGTGCGCTGGGTTTGCGTTTGAACCACCAATGGCGCGTTGAGGCAGAAGTCTCTTACCGCCAGACAGATTTTGACGGCGTGACCATCAATAATAACGGCACATTCAAATCCGCAGGTGATCTCAGCACATTGCTATATATGATGAATGTGTATTACGACATCGATTATGAATGGAGAAATTTCTCCCCGTTCCTGACAGTCGGTCTTGGTTTGGCCTCTCACAGCGCACAGATCGAAGATCTATCAGGATTTTTGCCTGATGCATCGTCTGACTCATTCGGCCTGGCCTACTCTCTGGGTGGTGGTTTGAAGTACCGCCTCAGTGATAGCGCAGCACTGACAACCAACTATCGTTATGTCGGCACAACTGATTTCGACGTTGATGGTTATACAATGGATTACAACACCCACGAATTTCGTCTGGGTCTGGAATACGATATTCCGTTTGATTTATTCAAGTAAGGTGCTAAATCTTGGTACGACGCTAGCCAAGGTTTAGAACATGACACATCATACAGAAAACTCCCCAAAACTGGACGCAGATGTCATCGTTGTCGGCGGTGGCCATGCAGGCCTGAGCATGACAGCGATATTGGGCGCGCAAGGCTTGAAGGTCATTTGCGTTGACCGCGAAACACCGTCAGAAACGTTAAGCGAAACTTTTGATGGCCGTACTACGGCGATTTCCTTCGGCTCACAAAAAGTGCTGGCCGAGGCGGGCATTTGGGACGTCATGGCCGAAAGCTGCTGCCCGATCGAAAACATCCAGATACTGGATGGCGCAGATAGCCCTGTTTTTCTTGAATTCGATAGCAGCGAAGTCGGCGGCCGCATCTTTGGCTGGATCGCTGAAAACCGTCGCATTCGTCACGCGCTTTATAAGCGTATTGACGCCCTGCCTGATGCCAAGATTATCGCGCCGGCGCAGGTTACCGATTTCAAGGTCACAGATGATACTGCCAGCGTTATACTGGCGGATGATAGAGTCTTCACAGCTAAGCTGATCCCGCGGGTCATTCACGCGTGACTGGATGGGCATTGATACGCGCCAATGGTCATATAAACAGCGTGCTGTCGTTTGTATCGCGCAGCATGAAAACCCGCACAATAATATCGCCGTTGAGCATTTTCATGCGCAAGGCCCGTTTGCCGCGCTGCCGATGCTTGATGATGAAAATGGCAACCACCGTTCTTCAGTTGTCTGGACAGAACATTGCGATGAGAAAGATTCATCCCGCCACTATTCAGAAGAGCTGTTCAATATGGCGCTCACCGATCATTTTCCTGATTTTTACGGCAAGGTAAAAGTTGTCGGCGGTCGTTATGCTTTCCCGCTGGGTTTGGTGCACGCGCATAACTATATTGCGCCGCGCATGGCACTGGTGGCTGATGCCGCGCATGGCATTCACCCGATCGCAGGGCAGGGACTGAATCTGGGCTTTCGCGATATTGCGGCGTTATGCGAGTTGATTGCGCAGGCAGCAGATAAGGGTGCGGATATTGGCAGTGATGAGCTGCTGCAAAGTTACCAGCGCCAGCGCCGCTTTGATAATATGGCGATGGCAGGGGCGACCGATGTGCTGAATAAACTGTTTTCTAATGACATCACGCCTGTCCGTATTGCCCGCAAGGCAGGGATGCGCGCCATATCAAAACTACCCTTCGCCAAGCAGTTCTTTATGAAGCAAGCCATGGGCGGCGCAGGCATTTTGCCCGCCATGATTAAAGACGGGCAAGAAGCAGCTTAATAAATTTCTGGGAAATCAGGGGCTGGCCTAGAACGCCGTCATACCCGGCGTTCTGTTCGGATCGGCCGGATCTGGTTGCTGTGGCGGTTGTTGTGTACCAGGTACATGAATAGTTGCCACGCGATCACCTTCTTGATTGTAAACAGCGCCATCATTCATAACAAGTGTACGTGCCTGTGCACCCGCGCCGGTTTCTGGGTGGCCGTTACCTGCCTGAATCAGGTCACCACTGCTACCTAAGCTCGAAAGTGAGTTCATGATACCGCCAATGAGAGGCATAACCATATTTTGTAGGCCGACAAGCAAAGTACCCATGAGCTGTAGCAAGTTGCCGCCAATGTTCTCCATATCAAAATCACCTAAAAACTCTTGCAGCATACCGCCGAAACCTGTGTCATTATTGGCGGCGGCCGATGCTTCCTCGGGTGTCACAGAAGACGTAAGCAGTTCGCTAACGCTCGCATTTTCATCAGCTTGAAGCTGTGCTGCAATTTCTGTCAGTCGATCCGGATTATTTCTAATCAGGTGGTTAATATTATTTACGAGGTCCGGGTCCTCTCCTAAGGCCGCATCCAATTTAGCAACCAGATCTTCATCTTGAAGTAATGGAAGAAATTGATCACGTAAAGGTTGAGCGTCCTCAGCCATTAATGGCATAAAATCGATATTCGCAAGGTTTGGATGTTCTTCACGAATGGTCATGACTGTTTCAATCTGATCTTCGGTAAAACCAGCTTGACGCATAACCGTCGTGGCAACACCTTGAAGGGCGCCACCATTCATTAAATTTCCTAACATTTCGCCTAAATCAAGACCCGCCATATTTTATATCCTCAATTCACCAATTGCCGTGTAACAAGCGCTACTCTACTAAAATCATGAAGTTTTTTGTTTTTCATGAGTAGTAAGTCCGCAGTGTCTGCTTTTTTTATATATTTTGCCATTAATGGCTTAATTTGAATGCCAAAATCATTTAAACGGCCGCCTTGTGTAACAAATATAAGGCGCCCTGCATCGGCATCAAATTCAATCCAATCAACATATTCTTTGAACGGACGGTCATGGCAGACCCAGATATGGCCTTCCTTATTTACCATCACGTCGACCTTCATTTGATCGGTCAGTATAGGATTAACGGGAATATGCGCCGGCAGCCCTTCTAAAGGGTCGAAAGTCGCCAGATTAACTGGTTTCGCATTGTTCACAGCTTATGCCCTCCTAAACCGTAACTTCATTAATTATAACAAATCTTTGTGTACAAACACAAACTATTCCGCGTCTTCAACGTACTAATAATTAGTTAAGATTAGGTTAGCAATTGGCAAGGGTTGTCTATCAAAGCGTACAGGCTTGCCGTGTTTTGGCAATACAGGCATCACGCAAGGACTGAAGCTGATCAATTTGCTCGTCGACTGTGCCTTCAATGGATTTGACCTGACGCTGTACTTTTTCCATGTTGTCTTCCGCACTGCCTAGGGCGCTGAGGCTGAAAATGCTCATAAAATCAAAGCCATCAAACATGAAGTCGAAAACAAGATCGGTCAGATCACCGAATTCGGCCTCGATCTTGCCCACGGAAAAGTCTTTATATGAGTCCTGATATCGTTGCGCAGCCGATTCAAAGGCAGGAGCAGCAGATTTGACACGGTTGACCGCATCGCGCGCATCACCATTGGCAAAAGTCGACATCAGAGAAAAGCCCTTGTTTTTGGTAAACATATCCATGGTTTCCATGCTCTGCGCGTCGTTAATCTCGCTTAGGGCATGACGGATCAAGCCTTTGAATTTTCCAATGCTGCTCTTGAATTCATTGGCAGCAGCCAAAGGTATCAGGATATTGCGATAGTTCGCATCATTGCGGTTTAGAAAATCGCTGACAGCGTTAATGACGCTGCTGTTAATCGTATCGGCTTTATCGGCGTAGCTGCGCGCTTGTTTATCTTCGGCGCTGACTTCGTTCATTTTATCGGCATAACGGTCAATGGCGCTTGTGTTGCCGCCAAGTAGTCTGGCTATCCAGCGTGGCAAATATTTTTCGCGCCAGCCCATGCTGTCACGCATTTTATCGGCTTCGCCCTGAAATGCGTCGCGCTTGCGGATATGCTTTTTCTGCGTATCGAGCGCGTCGCGGCGGTCTGCTTCAAAACTGATTACGGTTGTTTTTAATGTGTCGCTGGGCTGCATAATACCTTCCTGTCTTTAGGGGCATTATAGAAAAACAAGAGTGATTATGCAAATTATTTAGGATTAGAGGCCGCCGCCCAAAAATGCTAAAAATATGGGGCAGAAACAAAAGAGGATATCAGCATGACCATTCAAAAAGTCGCAGTGATCGGATCAGGTGTAATGGGTAGCGGGATTGCCGCACAAATTGCCAATGCGGGCGTGCCTGTTGTGATGCTGGATATCGTCCCTAAAGACGCAAGCGACAGATCAATGCTGGCCAAAGGCGCGATTGAAAAGATGCTGAAAACAGACCCTGCGCCGTTCATGCATAAACGTAACGCGAAACTGATCACGGCGGGAAATCTGGAAGACGATGCGGCGCTGCTGGGGGAATGCGACTGGATTATCGAAGTTGTGCTGGAAGATTTGAAAATCAAACACAAAACTTACAGCCTGATAAACGAGCATCGTAAGAAAGGCTCTATTGTCTCTTCGAACACTTCAACCATTCCGCTGGAATTACTGGTGAAAGATCAAGGCGATGAGTTCGCGCAAGACTTTCTGATCACGCATTTCTTTAACCCGCCGCGCTACATGCGACTTCTGGAACTGGTCACAGGTGAGAACACACGCACTGACGCGATCGAAGATGTTCGTCATTTCTGCGATGTGAAACTGGGCAAGGGCGTTGTGCCGTGTAACGATACTCCCGGCTTTATTGCCAACCGCCTCGGCGTGTTCTGGCTGACTTGCGGGATTAACCAAGCCGTTGAAACAGGAATTTCGGTCGAAGCGGCAGATGCCGTCATGGGCAGACCTGCAGGTATTCCCAAGACAGGCGTGTTTGGTCTTGTGGATCTGGTGGGTATTGATCTGATGCCGCATCTGGCAGACTCGCTGCTGTCGACCTTACCCGAAGATGACGCGTATCGCGCGCTTTACACCGATCACAAATTCATCCGCGATATGATTGAGGCAGGCTATACAGGACGCAAAGGCAAGGGCGGCTTTTATCGCCTGAATAAAGAAGGCGGCAAGAAAGAAAAACAGGCGCTGAGTATAAACGCCGATACGTTTGACGAGAGCATGTATGCCGCCGCAGGCAAGGTTGAGATAGCTTCCGCCAAAGCCAAGAGCTTAAAAGACTTGGTAACTGCCGATGATGAAGGTGGCCGTTACGCATGGGAAGTGCTGTATCGTACGCTGGCTTATGCTGCGGCACTGGTTCCCGAGATTGCCGATAACATTGCTGCCGTCGATGAAGCGATGCGCCTTGGCTATAACTGGAAACAAGGCCCGTTTGAGATGATTGACGCGCTGGGCGCAAGCTGGTTTGCAGACAAGCTGGCCGCAGAAGGCATGGATGTACCTGAACTGCTTACCAAAGTCGATGACGGCAGCTTCTATCGCGTTGAAGGCGGAAAGCTGCAATATTTCGGCGTTGACGGGGTATACCATGATATTCAGCGCCCAGAGGGCGTGATGCTGCTAAGCGATATTCGTCTGGCGCAGCAGCCTTATAAATCAAACGAGTCCTGTAATGTCTGGGATATTGGCGATGGCGTTCTGTGTTTTGAACACACCAGCAAGATGAACACGTTTGATGAGAACATCTTTAACATGCTGCTGGAACTTGCTGACGATATCGAGGGCAGCGATAAATTCAAAGCCCTGGTGATCTATAATGAAGGCAGTGCGTTCTCCGCAGGGGCAAATCTCGGTATGGCGCTGGAGCTGATGAAGCAAGGCGAGTGGGATACATTAACCCGCTTCATCACCGCAGGGCAGATTGCCTATATGCGTCTAAAACTTGCGAATTTCCCGATGGTGGCCGCGCCGTCAGGACTGGCGCTGGGCGGCGGCTGCGAGATTTTGCTGCACGCTGACCATGTACAAGCACATGCCGAAAGCTATGTCGGTCTGGTGGAAGTCGGTGTCGGTTTGATCCCTGCATGGGGCGGCTGTAAGGAAATGATCTTGCGTTATCAGGCGGCACAGCGTGCCAAGCACAATGATATGTGGTTCTCGCCCGCGAACGATCCGATGGGCGCTGTGCGTCAGGCGTTCCAGACCATCGGAACGGCGCAGGTGTCTAAGTCAGCTGCTGACGCTATGGCGTTGGGATATTTCCGCCCAAGCGATACCATCACGATGAACCGTGATCGCTTGCTGTTTGATGCCAAGCAGACCGCGCTGAAACTGGCAGCAAACTATACGCCGCCCGAAGCAGCCGATGATGTGCGTTTGCCCGGCCCAAGCGGTAGCGCAGGGCTGAAGATGGCGGTCGCTGACATGGCTAAGGCCGGTCAGGCCACACCTTATGATATCGTGGTCTCCGGCCATTTGGCAGAGGTTCTGACAGGAGGCCCTGATGCGGATTGGACCAAGCCCGTGAGCGAACAGGATTTGCTGGATCTGGAAGTGCATGAATTTATGAAATTGCTGCACAATCAGGGAACGGTTGACCGCATCGAACACATGCTGACCAAAGGCAAGCCCTTAAGAAACTAGGCAAAATAGGGTATAATGAATTCATGTTTGGATTATTCGGTAAGAAAAAAGACAAAAAACCATCCCGTGAGCAATTGATTGCCGAAGCTAAGGCGAACATGGCCAAGGCGCGCGAGGAGATCGGTGAAGAAAATATTCAGGCGCTGGCCGATGCACTGGCGAAAATGGATGACCCGAATTACCAATCAGACGGCAAGAATGCCCGCGAGAAAATCCGCAACATGGATAAGGGCCACGTCGCCGATAATCTGAAAATTTTCATGGATGATAAATAGGTCTTTTTTAGCGTGCCATTAACACGTGGAAGAAGTGAAAATCACTTGTGCCCGAAGCGTTACACGATACGCAGCCCTGCATTGCCGGTCTGATTGTAAAGGTCGCATCATTTACATTGTCAGCCGCACCTGATGCGGCAAAACCCGCACTAGAGCTGAAGCGCAATGATGTGCCTGAATATATACAAGTGCCAGTGGTATCAATCGGCTGCGTGGCTTCATCGTAGCCGTTGATCTGGTTAACCTTGGCGCAAAAGGCCTGCGTAACATCTGGCAACACAGCAATCAGCTCGGCTTCTTCTAGCGAGGCATCATCTGTGCCAACACCCGGTAAATGCGTACTGCCGTAAAATTCCCAGTTTGCTGCACTGCTGATGGCCGGGTCGGGCGTACGGTATTGCACGCCACCGCCACTATTGCTGAAAACCTGGCGTGTTGGCGTGTTGGTAATTGTGCCATAAGCGGCCGGCGCGTCAGGATGCGCAAAACGAATTTCGGTTTCACTCGCACCGTCATGCATAATAAATCGCAGACCGCGCTCAATCTCGTTGGTATATTCGCGCACTTCGGAAACACGGATCGCCAGTGTCTCGTTATCGATATCGCCGCCTTCGCCTGTACCGCGCACAGCTGCTGTGATCAAGGCCACCAAGACAATGGCGAGCAGAATAAAAAAGATGACATTTCCGGACTCCGAAGAGCGGTCATGTGATGCGTTTAGATGAATGTGATTATTGGGCATAAGGGGATACCAGCAAGCATTCCTTGATGATTGCGCAAGCTTGCTGCGCTTCACCTTTGCTAAAGCCGCCCATGCGACCACGGAAGATATACCCTGATTTCGTTTTTAAAGGCGCGATCGTAACCTTACCTTTTTGCAATTCGCCCGGCAGAGTGCTGTAAGCAAGACGCAGTGCTTTGTCTGTGCGTACGCGGCTGGTAAAGGCGCCAACCTGAATAGACCAGCTGTTGTCTGTTTTTTGTGTCGCGGCGCTTCCAGTAGATGCTTTCTGGATCGCTTCGGTCTCATTCAGGTAAGGGCTGCGCTCACCTGTGACGGCAGAAATAGCCAGAAGACCTGTTTCCAGACGCTTGCCCTCGGAAGGATCGATGTCGCCTTCCCCCAACAATGAACTAAAGGCTTTGCCTTGCAAAATGCTGGGGTTCAGATCAGCCCAGCTGCGCGCGATTTCGCGGCCTGCAGCAGGAACCATAGATGCCAGCTGTACAACGCTCTCGGGTTTGCGCTGAGGAATAGGGGCATTCTGCGCCAGAAGCATATTATCCAGTTTTGCCCAGCTCTGATCCAGAATATCTTTCATGTGGTTGTTACGGGTTACCGATGTACGGCCACCGAAAACAACACCGATCAAGCGGCGCTTATCGCGCTTGGCTGAGGCCAAAAGGTTAAAACCAGAAGCTTGAATGTAACCTGTCTTGAAGCCGTCCATACCTTTATAGGTTTCCATCAGGCGGTTATGGTTGTGATAAGACTTGCCACGGTATGTGAAATTGCTGGTTGAGAAGTAATGGTATTTGTCACGGTGGGCTTTGAGCATGTATTGCGCGAGTTTTGCCTGGTCGCGCGCCGTTGTAATCTGTGCTGGGTCGTGAAGACCAGAGGCGTTGCGATATGTTGTGCTTGTCATGCCAATCTGTCGCGCTTTACGGGTCATCATTACAGCAAAATGGCTTTCCGTACCGCCTATTTTCTCAGCCAGAGCCGCTGCCACGTCATTCGCCGATTTAGTTACCAGTGCATAAATCGCATCTTCAACGCGAATAGAAGAACCAACAGGCAGGTCAAGTTTACTGGGCACCATGCTGGCGGCGTGCTTTGACATGATAACACGGTCATTCATTGTTAAATCGCCGCGTTTAATGGCTTCAAATGCCAGAAGGATGGTCATTGTTTTGGCAAGTGATGCCGGATGAACTTTTTTGTCGGGGTAGCGTTGGAATAGTATCAAACCCGTATCGGCATCCATTACTAGGGCCGCGTATTTAGGGTTTGCAGCCTGCGCTTTCACGGGGAAAGTCAGGGACGCGCACATGGCCAAAAGCAGCGCGAATGCTACACAAAACAATGAATTTTTTAAGACCCGAGAAAACGCCAAGACCTTATCCTTAAACCGATCGTGAATTGATTTTTTTAATAGCGCGCAGTTACCCTGCGTCTTGTACACCCTATCATTTTAACGAATTGCCATACTAATGTCCATGATCATCTCTTAATATACGAAACGCTTATCCATAGAAAATAGGGCTATTTTATGTCATTCCAAGCGTGTTGATGGATTTGAGTTTGGCATATTGGCAACGGAAATAATGCGTCTAGCGTTACGATGCGCTTCGTCCAGTATCTCGCGAAGGTCGTGATTGCGCTGCCAGCCTGTGTGTCGCCCGAATACAACGCCTACGATTGTGCGTCCGTTACGTTCTGATGTTGCCACCAGATTAAACCCTGATTTACAGACATATCCAGTTTTCGCAAGATCAACATCACGATAGGCATTGGTAAAGCTGCTGCCGCCATGGCGGGTTACCCCGCGATGCGAAAACGTGCCTGTATTATAATAATGCAGCCTGCTTTCATGATTATTGATCACGTGCCGCACCAGCCTGACCATATCAAAAGCTGTTGTTGTCTGACGAGTGTCATCAAGGCCGTGAGGGTCAACAAATACAGTGTTGTCCATGCCTATGGCGCGGGCACGGTCATTCATCATGTCCACAAATTTATCCTCACTACCCGCAACATGCTCGGCAATGGCAATCGCGATCTTATTGGAGGATAAAGTAACAAGCCCTGCTATGGCCTCGCGCACGGATATCTGGTCACCGGCTCTGACGGGCGTGCGGTTATCCCAAAGTTGCCCCGAAACGGCGTGCCGAGAGATCGTGATCAGTTCGCTTTCTTTAATTTGCCCGCTATCCAGCGCTTCCATAACCAGAAGTAAAGTCATGACTTTGGTTAGTGAGGCGGGTATGCGCTGGGCGCTGGCATTATCGGATTCAAGAATGACGCCTGTATCCAGGTCTATAACAAGTGAGGAGTCGGGCTGCGGTGCTTTACAAGATCCGTGATGCGCCGCCGCTTCGTTGGCAGGCATAGCGGCTGCGGCAAAGGCAATCCCCAATACGCCCGCAAGCTTTGCGAGAGATGGTTTTTTCATATGTTTCCCTGTTCAATTCGCCTTTTTGGTAAGGCTTTTATTTATCTATACTTTTAGCCGTTTAGAGGCAGGATTTCAAGGGGCTGAAAATAGACTGTTGTGCGCCGCACAAAAATCTCCTTGACGACATAGTGTAGCCGCCCTATAATTAATATTGTGCAGTGCAATAATCTACTGGTGCTGCCATGCAGCTATTGCAATGCAATAAAAGTTGTGCGAGGCTACGGTTTCCAAACTATGATTCTTTATTACGATACGTAAGGAAAGGTCAAAAATGTCGACTAAAACTACTTCAGGCAAAACAGCCTCTAAGGCTAAAAAGCCTGCTACTACAAAAGCGCGCACAGCAGCAAAAAAGACAAAAGCAGCCGCTGGCAAAACTCTGCGTAAGACTGAACAGACAGTTCAGAAAACTATTGTCCAACCTAGAAAGGAAATGGAGACGATTATGACACAAGGAACAGTACAATTTGAAAAGCTTGCTAAAGAAGCAGCAAATTCAAGCAAAGATCAAATGGATGCCATTATGAAATCAGGCAGCGTGTTCATGAAAGGTTTTGAAGACCTGACGAAAGCATATTTCGGTCTGGCTCAGCAAACTGCTGAAAAGAACACACAGGCTCTGAAATCATTGATGTCTTGCAAAGATGTCAAAGAGCTGACTGAAGCACAGAACAAATGGGCTCAGCAAAGCTTCGACGACATGATGTCAGGCGCGACAAAGATTTCAGAAATCAGCGTGAAACTNNNTCGCTTAAGTATTAATACGTAGAATTTGTTTGTGGGTTTTTAATAACCCCGAACATGACAACCGCCCCGGGGTGCTTCGTGCAGGAAGTCCCGGGGCATTTTTTTTCGAAAAGATCCTGGTAACGAAATCCAAATCATTGCGAACCTATAGATGGTTAAGGTGGCCATAGGCTGGCTTTGATTTATATTTTTTATCAATATTAGTTGGATTTTTAAGGTACTAATGCCAAAATTAATGCGATGAAAAATTTAGATACGACCATGAATGATGATGATAACGGTGGCGTTCCCGATGATCCGGGGCGCCATGATCATGATACGAATGAGCATCGCCAGACAGGCCTGTTGTTAAAGCCGCGTCCGAAAACCAAGAAGCCTGCAATGTATAAGGTGCTGCTTCTAAATGACGATTACACACCGATGGAATTCGTTGTTCATATTCTGGAACGGTTCTTTAACAAAAACAGGCAGGAAGCCACGGATATTATGCTGCATGTTCACCGCCGCGGCGTTGGCATATGCGGGATATTTACTTATGAGGTTGCCGAAACCAAGGTTCAGCAGGTTATGGATTTCGCCCGCGCGAATGAACAGCCCCTGCAATGTACAATGGAAAAGGAATAAGCTTTATGGCTGACAGCCACATCCACAATAAAATGTCTACGTCTTGCAAGCATGTTATCGATGAAGGGAAGCCAATCTTATTGGTGACTCATGATTTCGATGATACGTGGCAATTTCTATGCGGTGATAACAATCACTATGATTATCAGGATGCGCGTGCGGTGTGTGCCGGATGCATCTTTGAAAAAGATCCGAGTTTGCAAGGTGTAGAAACGCTGGATATTGGTTATGGCGCTGTGCGCGAAAAAGCGGGCAGCAAGTCATGGGTATTAGAAGAGCTTGTTCCTGATGATGACGAGGACTAAAGCTCTATGACTTCTAAATATACGAAAACGATTTTTACGCTATCTTTTATGGCGATGGCTAGTGCTGTATTCACGGCACCATCTTACGCGAGTTTGGTAGAGCCGAACTACACCCATGAAAAGCCCTATGCAACCACGCCATGGTATGAATCATACAGCCATGATAATTATCTGGCCGACCAGAACTTTATAACAGGAATGCGTCCGCACCATGCCGGCGCCCTGACAATGTCGCAGGATTATCTGGCAAGTGACAAAAAAGCCAGCAAGCGTATGCAGCGTTTGGCAAAAAGCATCATCCATAACCAGAAATTTGAAATTCTGATGCTAGATGAAGTCGAGCACCAGATTAATAATGTTGATTTCAATACATCCAAAGACGCTCGCAAAGCACAAGTGGCAACTCAAGGCCTAGCGCAGCGTGAGAGATTTATCCGCGATGCCATGCCGTCCTTATGGGGCAGTGAAACAGATGTTTCCGAAGAAGATGTCCGCTTTGCTAAAGCCATGATTGTCCACCACGAGGGCGCGCTGATAATGTGTGAGCAATATCTGGATGATCCGCGCTCCGGCAACGGTTATCTGGAGCTGATGTGCTTGGATATCTTGCGCGACCAAGCACAGGAAATTGCGCTGATGCGTGACATCATTTCTGATTACCCCGGCAACCCTGATGACGTGAAGATCAAACCATCCATGGTTCACGGCATGGATGGCATGATGCATGGTGATATGGCCAGTGATATCGACAGTGATATGGCGAGCGAAAAACCGCATGGTGACCACATGTCGCATAAAGACCATCATAAACATCACTAAAAAAGTGTTCGAGAGGCCGACCCTCATTCTTTTTTAAGATTTTCGCGCTATCTCTTAAGAGTGCAAAAATCGCATGATTAGTAACCCTGAACATGGTAAAATAAAGAATGTTATCTAGGAATCTCGAACAGACCCTTCACAAAGCATTATCCGTCGCAGCTGACAGGCATCATGAATATGCCACGCTGGAACACCTGTTATTGGCGCTGACCCATGATCAGGACGCTATGGCCGTGCTGCGATCCTGCGGGATTGCGCTGCCTGATCTGCGCGAGCAACTAGAGCAGTATCTGGATAGTGAGCTGACCTATCTGATCGACAAAAATATCGAAGAATCCAACGGCGTTCCAGCGTGTGCTGCAACGTGCCGCCATACATGTGCAATCTTCAGGCCGTGAAGAAGTCACAGGCGCCAATGTGCTGGTAGCCCTGTTCAGCGAACGCGAAAGTCACGCGGTTTTCTTCCTGCAAGAGCAGGATATGACGCGCTTTGATGCGGTGAATTATATTTCCCACGGCATTGCCAAAGTGGCTGGCCAAGGTGATGCCAAATCACCTGAAGGCACGGAAACTGAAGGCGAAGACAAAACTGTTAAAACAGGGCGCGAGGCGCTGGACGCGTATTGTATTAACCTGAACGAAAAAGCCCTCGCAGGTAAGATTGACCCGCTAATTGGCCGTGATTTCGAAGTTGACCGCACGGTACAAATCCTGTGCCGCCGTTCCAAGAACAACCCGCTTTATGTTGGTGACCCGGGCGTTGGTAAAACAGCCATTGCCGAAGGTTTGGCCAAGCGCATCGTTGAAAAGAAAGTGCCTGAAGTATTGCAGGACGCGACAATTTTCGCCCTTGATATGGGTGTGTTGCTGGCAGGTACGCGTTACCGCGGTGACTTTGAAGAGCGTTTGAAGGCCGTGATCAAGGAACTGGAAAAATTCGACGGTGCGGTACTGTTCATCGATGAAATTCACACCATTATTGGCGCGGGCGCGACAAGCGGCGGCGCCATGGATGCGTCTAACTTGTTAAAGCCTGCACTATCAAGTGGCGATCTACGCTGCGTAGGTTCTACAACGTATAAAGAATACCGTAATTACTTTGAAAAAGACCGTGCGCTGGTGCGCCGCTTCCAGAAGATTGATATCAAGGAGCCAAGTGTCGAAGATACGATCAAAATTCTGAAAGGTCTGAAGACATATTACGAAGATCACCATGGCGTGAAATACACAAATGACGCGCTGGTCGCCGCGGTGGAGCTGTCCGACAAATATATGGGCGACCGCAAGCTGCCCGATAAGGCGATCGATATTATTGACGAGGTTGGTGCCGCACAAATGCTGGTGCCGCCATCCAAGCGCAAGAAACAAATCAGCGTGAAAGACATCGAAGATGTTGTGGCCGCGATTGCCCGTATTCCTGCCAAAACAGTGAATAAGAGCGATAAGGAAAGCCTGAAAAATCTGGAACGCGATCTGAAAACGCTGGTCTTTGATCAGGATAAGGCGATCGAGGTTCTCTCTGATTCCATCAAGCTGTCGCGCGCCGGTCTTCGTGAACCTGAAAAGCCGATTGGCTCATATCTGTTTAGTGGTCCGACAGGAGTCGGTAAAACAGAAGTCGCCAAGCAGCTGGCCAATACGCTGGGTATCGAGATGCAGCGCTTTGATATGTCCGAGTACATGGAGCGTCATTCCGTTGCGCGCCTCATCGGCACACCGCCGGGTTATGTAGGCTTTGAACAGGGCGGCTTGCTGACCGACGCTGTTGACCAGCACCCGCATTGCGTATTGCTGCTGGATGAAATCGAAAAAGCACACCCTGATATCTATAATATTTTGCTGCAGGTCATGGATTACGGCAAGCTGACGGATAATAACGGTAAAACCGTTGATTTCCGCAATGTCATCTTGATCATGACGACAAATGCGGGTGCATCGCAGCTGGCCAAAGCGCCTATGGGCTTTGAGCGCGAAGCGCGCATGGAAGATGATCAGGAAGAGATCAAACGATCCTTTAGCCCTGAATTCCGTAACCGTCTGGATGCGATTGTGCCGTTTGCGGCGCTGCGCCCTGAAACGGTTGAAAAGGTTGTCGACAAGTTTGTTATCCAGCTCGAAGCGCAGCTGGCAGATCGCAATGTTTCTATCTCGCTGTCTGATGAAGCCCGTGAGTATCTGGCCAAAGAAGGATATGACCCTGCGATGGGCGCACGTCCGCTGGGCCGTGTTATTCAGGAAAAGATCAAACGCCCGCTGGCTGAAGAGCTCCTCTTCGGTAAGTTGATCAATGGCGGTATTGTTCTGGTGGATTATCGTGACGATGACATCACCTTCGATTTTGAAGAGGATCGCAAAGGCTCACGTAATAAAAAATCCCAAAAAGGGACCGAAACAGCCTAAAACTTGCCATATATAATTTACTGGTAATATTTTCCGAAATATGATTTGATAACAACATTCTGGATATCAGGGTGAATGCTGTTGCGCCGTCTGCGCGCATAATCCTATTATTCGGAACTGGGAAGTATAGAAACTTATAAAAAAAACTACAGGGAGCATCATGATAGATCACAGCCGACTCACGCCTGAAATGAACGAAACACTGAACCGTATGGATCAGTTCAAAAAGCAATCAGGCCATGCCCAATTTATTCCTGAGCACCTTCTCTACGCCTTGCTGGAAGACCCGCACGCGCGCACAGCGTTAGATTTAACAGGTGTGCAAGTAGATATTCTGGAGCAGCGCCTTCTGGATATTCTGCGCAGCAAATATGAAGAACTACGCTTTAACGATAGTGAAAAAATGGGCGATGATGCGATTAACAGCATCCTGACCCGTCCATTTGATTACTACAATGCTTATGGTGATGCGCGCCAGTTCCAGGTTGATGGTCTGGATATGCTGCACTCTATGATGCTCGAAGAATGCGACGCCCGTAATATTTTGAACGAGTTTATGGATGTCGAAGATCTCGAAGCGACAGTAAGTCATATGGAGAGTAGAGGCTTACGCTGGAATATTTCTATGGCACTTGGCGAAACAGTCGGTGCGAATGATAATGGCCCGTTTATTGATTATGAGGCAGCAAATATGACAGGGACTGATGTTGCGGTTAGACCGCTGCCCGAACTGGGCGAAAACCTGCAGGAGTTCTGTAGAAACTTGAATGAAAAAGCGAAAAAAGGCAGCATTGATCCGCTGATCGGCCGTGAAGACGAAGTCGAGCGTGCAATCCAGATTTTCAGCCGCCGCCGCAAAAACAACCCGCTTCTGGTCGGGGACCCCGGCGTTGGTAAAACAGCCATTGCTGAAGGCCTTGCTCGCCGTATCGTAGAGGGCGAAGTGCCTGATATCATGAAAGATGATATTATCCTTGAGCTGGATATGGGCGCGGTTATCGCCGGTACACGTTACCGCGGTGAATTTGAAGAACGCATCAAAGGCGTGATCAAAGAGGTTGAGGAATACGAAGCCGAAGCCAAGAAAAACACACCCGAAGGTGAGCGCGCACCGCGCATCCGTCTGTTTATCGACGAGATTCACACTGTGATCGGTGCAGGCGCAACAAGCGGCGGTGCTATGGATGCGTCTAACATGATTAAGCCAGCCTTGGCATCAGGCGCACTGAGCTGTATGGGCGCAACGACCTATAAAGAATTCCGTCAGCATTTTGAAAAAGATGCTGCGCTGGGTCGTCGTTTCCAGAAAATCGATGTGAACGAGCCGACTGTCGAGCAGACAAAGCAGATCTTGAAAGGCCTGAAAGGCCATTTTGAAGACCACCACGGCGTCACATACACAGATGAAGCACTGGATAAAGCAGCCGAACTGGCCGACCGTTACATTCATGACCGTCAAAAGCCTGACAGCGCGATTGACGTGATTGACGAGGCAGGTGCGTTGCAACGTGCCCGCAATGAAGGTGACCGCAAAGTTGTCATCGGTGTCGCAGAAGTCGAAGAAACAATTGCCAAGATTGCCCGCATCCCTGCGAAAACAGTGAGTGGTGATGATCTGACAAAGCTTGCTGATCTGGAAATGGATCTGAAGGGCGTTGTCTTCGGTCAGGATGGTGCGATCGAGGCCCTGTCTTCAGCTGTGAAACTTGCCCGTGCAGGTCTGCGCGAACCAGAAAAACCTATCGGTAGTTACTTGTTCGCAGGTCCGACAGGTGTTGGTAAGACAGAAGTATCTAAGCAGCTGGCTGAAACACTGGGCATTGAGTTTAAACGCTTTGATATGTCTGAGTACATGGAGAAGCATTCCGTATCCCGTCTGATCGGTGCCCCTCCGGGCTATGTCGGTTTTGATCAGGGCGGTATGCTGACAGATGCTGTTGATCAGCACCCACATTGCGTATTGCTGCTCGACGAAATCGAAAAAGCACACCCTGACGTATACAACATTTTGCTGCAGGTCATGGATAACGGCAAACTGACTGACCATAACGGTAAGCAGGTCGATTTCCGCAATGTGATTCTGATCATGACATCCAATGCAGGTGCAGCGGAGCAAGCTAAACCTGCTATGGGCTTTGGCCGTGAGAAACGTGAGGGTGAGGAAACGGCAGCGGTTGAACGCGCGTTTACCCCTGAGTTCCGTAACCGTCTGGATGCGGTGGTCAGCTTTAACAGCCTGCCTGAATCCGTGATGGAAAATATCGTAGAAAAATTCGTCAAGCAGGTGCAAACACAATTGGCTGATCGCGGTATCGAAATCGAACTGGAAGACTCTGCCAAGACATGGCTTGCTAAGGCCGGTTATGATCCTGCTATGGGCGCACGTCCATTGGGCCGTGTTATTCAGGAGCACATCAAGAAGCCTCTATCCGAACAAATCCTGTTTGGTGAACTTAAAGAGGGTGGCAAAGTGACCATCAGCTTTAATGAAGAGAGCAAGTCAGATGCAAGCGCACCGAAACTGGCAATGAACTTCAATGCCCGTGCAGACAAGAAAGACGAAGAGACTAAAATGCTCGAAGGTCCGGCCGTAAAGCCGCCACGCCTGAACTAAAAAGCGGAGCATAAAATTTTAAAAGGCCATGCCATGCGGTGTGGCCTTTTTATTTATCTCTTGAGTTTGATCTCCGCGACTTTGACAAACTTGCTACCCTGACCGTTATTATTGGCAGGATGGCGCGGGTCTGATTTTTCCAGCGTTTCGCAGATAAAGATGCGGTCACATTCCCATTCTTCGCCGTCAATATGCGCGTGTGCCTTGGCGAATTCTTTCATCAAATCGCCTGCCTCGGGCGGCGGACGGGCGATCGTTATATGTGGTGATATATCGCGCAGACCGTGCCGAAAGTTTTTTTGCTGCAGCAAAGTTACTAATTTTGAATGCAGATCAGACAGCTCGTTATCACCGTCATTATCAGCACGCGCCCACAGCACATGATTGCGCGCATTTTTATCAAACGGATCGCGCCAGTGAAAACTGACCCCCGTCAGACTGATTTTAAATGGTGCGTGCTCTAACTCAGACAGCGATTCTTCCAGCCGCTCGACCTGTGCCATCGTCAAATGCCCCGGAAAGGCCAGTGATATGTGATAATCCTCCGAGCTCTTGCGATCCCAGTCTTCATCAATATCTTTGGTCGCCTCATGCAGAGCCTTGGCGATATGTTCAGGTGGATAGACGGCAATAAAGAAGCGGCGCTTAAGCTCCCCTTTACTCATGATAACGTCCCTGTTCAATTGTATTTTTTTATATTTATAGGACGATTATGCCACAGAGTTCTAAAGGCTTCCAGTCAGCTCTTGATATGAAGGCAGGGCGATCTCGTTAATCAGGGCTTTTTCGTCCGTAGTGAACCCGCTGTCGTAATAGGTCGGTGCGCTTAGGCCTGCGGCCATATCTGCGGTGAAATCCATACCCAAAAATGCTGCAACATTTTTCATCGTAATTTCAGAATCCGCACAGAGAGCGGGGTAGGGAACAATGGTGCTAGATTTTTTTGCTGCGCTATTTTGCTGCAGCATTTTGTGCAGCCATTGATGCAGATCACGATAATATAGCGCCCAGCCTTTAAGCTCCTCGCCGTTTTCCCAGCATTGTATAATCTCGTCGGTGGCGGCTTGATTACCTGTATTAATCGGACGGCGGTCCAGCCCGAATTCGTAATGACCGATGCGCTGCATATACCGTAAACCGCTTTTGTGTTTTTGCTGCACTTTGGACAGTAAATAATGCTGCTTCATCAGCGAGGCAATGTGATCTTCAGGCGGGCGCACGGCAATGATAAACCGCGCGTCAGGGAACAGCGTATTGATATACGGAATGCGCGTCAGGTTGTAATTACCCTTGGCCAGATAACGGTCTTTGCCGCGCAGATATAAAATCTTGGCAAGATGCGTGCGGTAATAGGCTGCGAATTTTTCATTCTGCGTGGACGCGTCCAGCACATTGCTATGCTGCGGATCATGTGCTTGCTTGAAATAGGCAGACCAGATCATTTCCTCCAGCGCTTCAGGACTTTCGGGTGAGACCTCGATACGATCCAGATGGGTACGTTCCGCAGCAGCGCTTGATTTAGCGCCAGACATCTTTAGCCAGTTCTGCCAGATCAGGGGAATATCGATATCGGTATATAGATGCGAGGCAAACTGCCCCGTGCCGTGCAGCTTGTTTAAAAGGATGGTCGTGCCTGACCGCGCCAGCCCGCATACATAGACAGGGGACTGCACGGTGATATTATCCAGATGCGTGTCCCAGTATTCAGCCTCCAGCTTACCCATACCGATCCATAAAGGGCGTAAGCCTGCCATCAGACCCGAGGCGATATCGCTGCTGCGCGGGACATTAAACGCATCATAGCCGTCACGGGACAAGCGCCCGTCAACATAGGCTTCGAAATTCGTTTTTTTTGTATTAGCGGCAGATTTTTGCATGCGTTTCGTGCCATAATGCACATTGGATTTTCATTCCCACCAGATTACGTCCGGACTTCCCATGGCACAAGAAGAAACCAAAACAGATTACATGACGATCATCTGTATGTTGATCGGGTTTGTTATGCTGATCTATATCGGCATGCTCGCGCTTTTCATGTTCTATCCGCCCGCTTTTAAATCGCTGGTGGCGGACCCCATGTTTATCTACGAGAAATTCCGCAAAGAGCAGGTTCTGTACAGTGACCCTTATCGCGATATTCTCTGGGCGACAAACCCTGATAAGCCCAAAGGCGTGACAATCAACACAGATCAGGCGTATCAGGGTGCAACGCTGTTCGAGAGCACCCATTTCAAAGGCGCGCAGTTAATTGATATGGCAGGTAACGTGATCCATTCATGGAAACTGCCCTATGAAAAGGCCTGTGTGGAAGAAGCCGAAAACGGCATCCCTGAACATATGTATTTCTGGGGCCGCGCCCATCTGTCCAAAGAAGGCCAGCTTTTCGGGATTTATGACTGCTACACTTCCAGCCATCTGGTAAAGCTTGATCATGACGGCACAGAGCTGTGGCGTTATTCTGATCATCCGCATCACGATGTAGAAGAAACAGAAGACGGGTTTGTCTATACTTTCTCCACCCATTCGAATATGGACCCTAACCCCGCCATGCCGCAAATCACCGAGCCGTATATGGACGAGTTTGTTGTGAAGCTCGATGCCAATGGTCAGGAAGTGCAGCGCATTTCTATCTTTAAGGCATTCGAAGGCTCACCCGCGGAGCACATGTTAACACAGATGATTCATGACCCGACAGGCGGCCGTCTGAACGCAGGCGATATGCTGCACCCGAACAGCATTGAAATCATCCCCGAAGCTCTGGAAGAACTGTACCCGTTTTACAAGCAAGGACATTTGATGTTGTCCTTCCGTAATAACGGCCTGCTGGCAATCCTTGACCCTGAGAGCGAGAAAATCACCTATGCGGCTTATGGCCCATGGCGCGCACAGCATGACCCGCGCTTCTGGGAAGATGGCTCTGTCATAATGTATGATAATGAAGGCTGGCTCGGAGAAGGCGGCGCATCGCGCGTGATCCAGTTCGACCCACAATCCATGTTCATTTTCTGGCAGTACACAGGCACAGAACAAAAGCCGCTATATAGTGCCTTTAATTCTTCGGTTGACCCGCTGCCGAACGGGAATATCCTGATCACAGAAAGTGCAGGTGGCCGTTTGCTGGAAGTTAATCAGGCTGGCGAAATTGTCTGGGAATTCTATAATCCGTATCGCGAGATGTACGAAGGGGCGGAAATGATGCCGTCCGTATTCCGTGGCCGCCGTTACAGTGGTGATAAACTATCCTTTGTGGGAGCAAGACAATGATACGCATTCTAGCAGCCTTAATGATGACGCTGGGATTTACCGCAGGCCTCTGCGCGCCCGCACATGCCTATATTGGTCCCGCGATTGCGTATATCGGTATGCTGTTCGGCCCGATTGCAGCTATCTTTGTGGCGATTGCCATGGTGCTGTTCTTCCCGATCCGCTCTTACTTAAAAAAGCGTAAGAAAAAGAAAAACGCGGCTGCGTCCGAAGATCAAACAAACCGCGATTCAAAAGAATAATTCAGACTGCTTACGCCAGTGCTATATCTCTAATACTGGCGTTCAGAGACGCTACGCGCACGGGATACATATCATCACAGGCACGCTTGTTTATGACTTTGGCCAGAGATTGTGGCAGTTCCTGCTTGGAGCCGTTAAAATAGCTTTCCAGCTCTTCCGTGATCAGCGCGATTGCTTGATTTTGCAAATCTTCATCAGGAATATGGGCGCGCATAGACACCGAGTTATAGACGGCGCTAAGATCAATTGTCAGAGATTTATTATCGGATGTCTGTACAGACACGCTTGTTTCAAGTGTGTTCATGGAATACTTCCCCGTTCATATGTTTTTATAAGTTATAGGAAAACATTACCATAAAAGGATTACAGGATCAAACCGGCGCCGCGATTATGTTTGACATAGTAAATCGCTTTTTGTCATAAATGATGCATGAGCGAACAGCACCAAATCGAAAACGCGCTGAATATCGAATATCTAAGCGCAGAGTTTATCACCGCCATTCAAAAGGCATGGTGCTATGATACGTGCTGGGATGGCTGTAAAGACCAGTATTTCGCGCAAAACCCTGATCTTAATCCTGCTACAGACGCGCGCATTACGGGGCAAACGAACCCGTCTTTCGGCAATTGTCTGGTGACCACGCTTGCTGCCGCCGCCGATATGTATTTTAACGCAGAGATCCTGCCAAGCCTTGTCCACGAAGCAGGCAAAGATCAGCCGACATGGCATTTCTTTCTGTCCCTGAACACGATGGGCTGGGTGGACATCGACCCGACGCGCCAGCAATTCAGCGCTGATGCCGAGGTTGAAGTCTTGGAAAAATATCACCCGATGCGCAATGAAGTGCTCTATGGCTCCTTTTTTGAACCACAGGAAAACGAGCGTCTGCGCGCGCGTCTTGCGCTGCTTCTAAATCGTATGGAGCAAAACGGCTATGGCCTGCGCTTTGATGCTGATGAAATCGTAGACCGTGTGCAAAAGACATTCGCCGAGTCGCGATACTTCGGTCATAAGCCGATGACGCAGCAGGATAAAACAGCAACACAGGCCGTTGCGGCTTTCACCCCTAAATAGGCGTATCGCCTTATAAGCCCATACTTACCGCAGAATCGAATCTGTGGATAGAATCCATAAATGACTCGGACAAAACGCCAAGAACAGTAGAGTCGGACTCACATCGCACATGAAAATTGTAAGTGACCGGCCCCGCCTATCGGGGGACCGAGGTGCGAAAAAATATCAAAGGAGTTTTATAATATGGTTGATGCCGCAAAAGTAGTAAGCGATCTGGAAAAAAGCAATTCTCCGCTTTTGAAAGAGCGCCACGTTTATAAACCGTTTATCTATGATTGGTGCTATGAGGCGTGGCTGACACAGCAGCGCATTCACTGGCTGCCCGAAGAAGTGCCGCTGGCTGAAGATGTCCGTGACTGGAAGAAAAACCTGACACCGTCAGAAAAGAACCTGATGACACAGATCTTCCGTTTCTTCACACAATCCGACGTGGAAGTGAACAATTGCTACATGAAGCATTACTCGCAGGTCTTCGGCCCTGTCGAAGTGCAAATGATGCTGTCTGCGTTCTCCAACATTGAAACAGTGCATATCGCCGCGTACTCACACTTGCTGGATACAATCGGCATGCCTGAAACAGAATACCAGGCCTTCCTGAAATACAAGGAAATGAAAGACAAGTTCGATTACATGCAGAACGCGTCTATGGAATCCCGCCGCGATATCGCCAAGACAATGGCGATGTTCGGTGCGTTTACAGAAGGTCTGCAGCTATTCGCGTCCTTCGCGATTTTGATGAACTTCCCGCGCTTCAATAAAATGAAGGGTATGGGCCAGATCGTGACATGGTCTGTGCGTGATGAAACGCTCCATTGTTTATCAATGATCCGCCTGTTCAACACATTCGTCAAAGAAAACCCTGATATCTGGGATGACGAACTGAAAGCAGAAATCACAGAATGCTGTGAGAAAATCGTAGGCTACGAAGACGCGTTTATCGATCTGTGCTTTGAAATGGGCCCGATCGAAGGTCTAAGCCCGCAAGAAGTAAAAGACTATATCCGTTTCATCGGTGACCGTCGTCTGCAGCAGCTGAACTTGAAACCTGTCTTCGGTATCGAGAAAAACCCGCTGCCATGGATGGACCAGATGTTGAACGGCGCAGAACACACGAACTTCTTCGAAAACCGCGCCACTGAATATGCCCGTGCCTCAACAGAAGGTAACTGGGAAGATGCGTTCTCTGATGACGTATTCTCAGGCAATTACGGCAAGAAAATCGGCGCGATGGATCTGACCGAAGGCGGCGATGACACCGAAGAAGCCGCATAAATTTAACAACCTAAATCTCCTTTAGGGTAAACGGTGGTACAGCTCTCAGCGCTTGCCACCGTTTTTGTTCCCTCGTAGCCTAAGCAGCAGATGGAAAATAGAAGAGGCACTCATGGCTAAGAAAATTATCAATGCAGTTCTGTGGCTGATCGGCCTTGTATGTATATTGTCGGCTATATTCTACGCTACGCAGTCCAAGCTCTCGATTACCGTACCGCTGGGCTATCTGCTGCTGGCGCTTATGATCATCCCGTATACTTGGAATATGTTCTTAAAAGCCGCGAAGATCGACCTGCACGTGGCATGGCGCATCCTGCTGATCGTTGTAGTTTATCTGGCCACCGGCATGGTCATGTCCAAAGAGCTCGGCATTAATGTCGATTACAGCCGCGGCGATACTTTTGCCGATACGATCTCGCAAATTCAACGGGGTCTGGACGAACAATAGTTTTACGTCTTGCCTGTATAATTATTTTGGGCTAAAACGACTCCATTATCCGTATTCATCGGAGCGCGGGTGTAGCTTAGTGGTAAAGCTCCAGCCTTCCAAGCTGGCTATGTGGGTTCGATTCCCATCACCCGCTCCATTATTTTTTCTGGTTCAGCCAAATATAGAAACGCTTATGTTCCAAAATGGGGGCATTGTTTAGCACAGACGATTCTGTTTTTCTTCCTTATTAATGTGCTACAATTATCCCATGAAAAAATATTTGTTCTTGGCGGCAATGTCCGCCCTAATGGTTTCGCAATCCGCTCAATCCGCCCCGACAGCGGCCGCGCCTGAGTGTTTGGTGACGGGAACGGTGCAATCGATCGAGGAGCGCGAGCATGTTTACGAGCCGCGCGAATGGGCGGAGTCATGGAATCTGCCGGAATCCATTACTTATATTGATGTTACGATGAATGTAACGGCGGTCGAGCGTTACGGTGCCGAGATGATTGGCGAATGCGATCATACGCTTGGCAAGCGCGTCTTTCAATTAGATCATGGCGTCGAAAAACCCGAGATCAATAGCTGTATTAAAGCCGTAACCCATTTCTCTGGCGACGAATTCCGCATCGGCAACTGGCTGAAATCTTTCGAAGAGATAGATGTTTGTATAGAGACAGAATAGAGGCGCTTATGACGCCTCTATCTCATATTATTACGGGCGCAGCGTCATAGCGGCGCTTTGCGTATCACCGCAAATTTCAGCGGCAAACTCCAGGACAGATAAGCCACGATCCCCTGCGGCTTGCGTGATATAGGCAAGCTCTTCAGGGCTGCGCTGCTCAAGCCATTGCTGGGCATCACTGTGATCATGGTGGTGATGTTCATGGCCTTCATGACTGCCGCCATGGCTACCGTGATCATGCCCGTGCCCCATAACTTGAGACAGGCCGAATGATACGCCGAGCGCTATAACGGCCGAGCTGGCCAGCTTGACCGCGGAGCTTTTAACCCCGCGCGCCTTATCCAGTCCGTATGTTGCGCCCACCGCAATCACGGGGCTGGCCACATACATGGCCGCCATCATGAATGTCCCCGATAGCGACGCGCCGAACACACCCGCCAACGCAGGTGCGGCAAGACACCCTGCATGGGCAAGCACAGCACCGCCGAACCCGTCCCGCGCGCATTTGGCACAGGACGTGAAGTTTTTACGAAATTCGCTCATACACTTATCCGTTCTTTGGTGGTTTCGGGGCAGCAGCATCGCGGCGCTCGTCATCATGACACATGATACAGCCTTTGGTTTCCTGATATCCGCGCCCTTCGGCAACGGCAGCAGGGGCATCTTTGAAGATTTTTACGACTGTGTCCTCAAAGAGCTGCTGTAATGCTGGCAGAATACCGTCATGCGCAATGAAGTATTCGGTAGCCATGCGGATACCTTCATGCTGCGCACTAGGGGATTCTTCGAGCAAAGTCAGCTTACCTGTCGCCATAGTTTTTTCAGCGTCATCATAGCCATCAAAAAGATAGACGATGGCATAATCCATAAACGGGCCGTTGATGGTTGGATCAGGCTGCGCGCAGCACGTGGCCTTGTAACCGTCTTTGGTTATTTTGCCCGGGGCGATGTTCAGACCTTCATGAGTCAAATCGAACTGGGCAGCCGTTTTTGCCATGGCATCACGTACCATAGGCATGAACTTATCGTAATCACGCTGCATGGCGTGCGGACAGCTGCGCATCGCGGCACGGTTAAATGCTGCCTTGAGAGCGCCTTGCGCAGATTCAGTTGCCAGCTCCGCAGGTACAAAACCGTCAGCGTGATACATTTCAGGCATATACTGCTCCATACGGAAATGCCCCATGGCCAGCATAGCCACCGCGTAATGACCAGCATTAAAATCCCCCGTAACAGGGTCTGTGGCGATATCGCGCGCCACGTCTTTATGAAACTTACACATATTTTTCTCCTAAGAATGTAAGTTGAATACAAATGTTTTTAGTTGATTGGTTCAGGAGAAAAAGGGAGGAGCCTGCGCTGTCCAAGGCTTCACAGCGATGGTGTAATGCGCAAAGTTTTTAAGCGTGATTGCCGCGGTATCGCGCGCTATGAAACCAGGCAGTATCGCCGTAATGATCTCACCAAGACCATGGCTAACAACTGGCTTGAACTGACAGGGGGCATCAGGGTGGGACGGCGCTTGGTCTGCGGGGGCATCATCATCCTGACCATGATCCATGGCTGGCATAGACATGGGATGGGACGCAGGCGCCATATCGCTAACATGAGTCGCAGGCCCGTGACCGGAACACATAACGATGGCGGCGTTACCGTCCTCGTCTTGCGAAGGCATGTATCCTGCAGGCACCAATGCGTTAACCAGCATGGCGACCACAATGAAATACGCCGCGCAGCGTATATGCCATTTCCGAAATACGGTCATCTTGTAATGATATTTATCACCGCAATGGGTGGCGGTAAATAGGGAAACGATTAACGAGCATCAATAGCATCATCAATCTTTCGAAATGTTGCGCGATTGTAATCTCCGCGTTCAGAAAAATCGCTATACAATAGTCTTATAAGAATTTTGTCCATTTCAGTAAGTTTTTGAGGAATTCCTTTATTTTTTGCAGGGGAATAGTTAACCGAATTATGCGTTTCTAAATCACTATTCCAAATAGATAAGAAGCTATTAGTTGCATAGCTTGGCGGGTTCGGGAATCCAAGGGAGCGTAATACACATTCTTTTACTAAAGCTACGAACATATTGTCATTATGCCCTTCCCATATATAGCAATAAGCGAATTTGTAACTATTGTCAGGATTTGCAATGAGATATCCCTCAACCTGCTCTAGCGTGCTAGGTGTGAATGAGTATTTAGTATTTATTTTGTGTTCGAAGTTAAAAAAAGGTTCGGGTCCTGAATTGGGCTTGCTGATCCATACTCTGCCACGCTTATAATCGCTTTGCCAAGACAGGTCATGATTTTCTCCATGAATGTTTTGTATGTATATAATTCGAACATTTATTTGATCAGAATCGCTATCTTCCGCCCAAGAGATAGGTAAACCAACCAGTGGCTCTAACTGAGGTATAAAATTGGTAACGATGTTTTTTATTTTCTGCTCTGTTTCTGCGTTTTCTGTATAAGGCAGACTGATAAGGCGATCTGCTTGGGGGCTGTATGGTATAGGCAGACCAGTAGATATTTTGATTGGTTGTGTCCATTTGTGTAATCCCATCGGGTTTGCTATGCCATCGGGACGATTAATTAGGTCGTGCAGCCATTTCGCTGGCCTGTCTGTTTCTTGATATTGATCTTGTTTTTGCAGGCGAGTTAAGCTTGTTGCATCGTTAAAATTCAGATTAGCACTGGTAATAAAGGCGGAAGTTATAAGGTTCGTTGAGATGGTATAAGGTGATAGCTTCTCGCCGTCTATTTTGTAGCCAATCGGATCAGGCGCTCCCTTTGGTAATGGCAAACGGTTATCTTGAGTCTCGCGTTTGATCTGGGCGCCTAATAAATCTACTAGCGCTGTTTGCTCTATCGTTTGGGCATTTGCAGTTATCGTAAATATATTCAAACATATTAACGTCAGTAATAGAGGCCGCATGAATTCTCCTATCAAAATCTTAGGGCATCATAGCGGATATAATTTGTAGGATAAATGCTTTAGCCCCACCTAACCTTAAGCTCAGGCAGAGGTGCGGTTGAGGTCATGCTGTACCAGTGGGCGTCGACGACTTTGCCGCCGGCCATGTGCAGGCTGTTTTCTAAAACCGTATCAAGGGTAAAGCCGAGCTTACCCAAAATCTTCGGGCTGGCCTTGTTAAATTCACTGTGACACATACGGATGCGGTCAGCCGCCAGCGCGTTAAACGCATAACGGATCAGCGCGTTGCTGGCCTCTTCGGCATAGCCTTTACCTTGCCCTGCGGCTGTTGCCCAGAACCCGATCTGGAACTCTTTGGTTTCGCCCGGTATTTGCGGCGGAATGTTATTCCATTTACCACGGTTCAGATCATGCAAACCTGTGTAGAGCACCGAGGCGCCTGTGGCACGTTCCAGCGCGACTAATGATAAATCCGTGCCGTCCAGATAATCCTGAAAAGCCTTGGCGACATAGGCCTCATCAGCCTCAAGCGATAGGCCGTGCGCTGTCCATTCAAATACCTTGGACAGGGACTCCCACGCGTTTTTTTTATCGTTATATAAAACCGCGCCGTCTTCGGGCAGCAGCGGGCGCAAAACCAGCCGCGGCGTAAAGATGGGCATCGGGTAACGAACGGATTTTTGATCATTCATATCGGGCATGAATGACTATTACTCCCGATCTGTATTTTTTGTCAAATTTGGCAGCGCTGAACGCCCGTATGATTCGTACAAAATAAGGGGTTTTAGGGTCATAATATGACTCAGAATCAGGCTTTATGACCAAAAGCGCAGAAAACTAATTGACACAGAGCCTAATCTTTCCTAAATCACTGGCAATTCAGGTTTTTGGCGGTATAATATCGCCCCTGTAGGTATGGGGTTCCCAGAACGGTCAAATACAAACTTTAAAGTGAGGAAATTAGATGTCTAAGGAAAAGTTTGAAAGAAATAAGCCGCATTGCAATATCGGTACAATTGGTCACGTTGACCACGGTAAGACGACATTGACAGC
>LWDU01031909.1_pt1 | contig 54691 bp, 48 predicted proteins | sample 727161 | NCBI WGS metagenome assembly LWDU01 (sample SAMN04566230, study PRJNA314399) | hydrothermal vent metagenome | isolation source: deep sea hydrothermal plume seawater | place: Mexico: Gulf of California, Guaymas Basin | collected 2004-07-11
ATTTTTACTTCTTCCATTGTTCCTTCTGGTCATGTTCAGCAATGCTTGAAGCACAAGGATTTGAATCCCTGTTCAGATTGTTTAACATAGAAGCAAAGGGTTAGTGCATAACACCCTTTGATTCAGAATAGGTGAATGAATGGGCTTTCAGTGGGCCGAAATAGACGCTACCCATTCATTCATTTTGAAGCAAAGGGGACCGATTCGTTCAATCCGATAAAAGTATTTAATTAGAAATTGTTTATGAGACAAATATGATTCGTAGAAAGTTGAGTGTCATACTTCTTGTTACCGTGTTGTTTCTTGCTGGTTGCATAGGGGGTGTCGTTGTTATTGAAGACGGTAATGACGATTCAGAAATCATGACTTTTAATCATCAGTTTGAGGTGATTGAGGTTACTGGCGTTACAGGCCCCTACTCTGATAGTTACTGTGGAATTTATTCGTTTGAAGAATGCCATATTTTCCTTATTTCTATCAGCAACATAGGAACCGATGATCTATTTATCAGTCCGTCATACTGGTCTGCAATAGGCGATGATGGCGAACCATATTACGGAAGCATGAAGGAGGGGCTCTCAAAAATAAGTCCTGGTGCCACTACAGAAATATCCCTTGGATTTGATGTCACTAACGGAGTGAAGCTAACGACATTAAACTTTAATTCGCAGACCCTTGATTCTGACTATGAATGGCTCCTTGATTCAACTGACATCCCAAGTTATGATATTGTCCAATCATTCAATGTGGCGCTAAATGTTAGCGCATCTAGTGTAGAAGATGATGGCGACCATACCCTCAACGTCACAGTAACCAACGATGGCCTTCTTGATTTTACGACCCATGTATACCGTTGGGGGGCCATTGGTGATGACGGAATTGTCTATGAAGGGCCCGATCTAGATGGAGAAGATAAGGTAGTTGCTGGTTCCACTGGAATGGTCAATTTGACTTTTGATGTACCAAACGGAGTGAAGTTGACTACACTACAATGGGATGACAATGCAAATTCAGTAAATTGCTCAATTCCAACATATTGAGAACTTTATAGAAATAAATAGCATAATGTATAGTTCAAATTGTTTAACATAGAAGCAAAGGGTTGGTGCATAACACCCATTGATTCAGAATTGGCGAATGAAAGGGCCCACGCAAATCCCATTCATTTCTGAATAGAACTAACTCTTTCCTTTGCAATCTCAATGTATTCATCGGAAATGTCAGTTCCAATGTAATTACGCCCATGTTTTACAGCCATCTTAGGGGTGGTCCCTGAACCACACATCGGGTCAAAAACCAAATCACCTTCATTAGTCCATGAGAGGATATGGTCTTCAGCCAATTTTTCAGGGAAAACAGCTGGATGTTGGAATGCGATTTTATCGCTAGTAGTCCCATGCATCCCAACAGCATAATCCCAAATATTTGCACGTGTTTTTGTGTCATTCAATTTCCCTAATGCCTTGTTGTTTACTCCGTCAGCCCCTTTGTTAAAAGGCATCATTTCCATACCTTGGCGAACGGTTTGGTCTGTAAGGGGATTGAATGCATTTGGCTTTCCTTTGGTGAATACATGCATGAATTCGTAACAGTTTGTATAGGCGTTAGAACGCATAAATGGTGTATTTTTTTTGCGATAAATCATAATATCGTGTACATTAAATCCCAATTCTTGAAAATATAATGCTTGTCGAAAACTAGTCAGTGAACGATTACCTTTGTGGGTTCGGTCTCCCACAACCCAAACTACAACGCCACCTTCCTTAGTGACACGGTACAACCCCTTTGCTATTCCTTCAAAATCAAATGAATACCCTTTGTAATCTCGAAGATTGTCATATGGTGGAGAAGTGACTGTAAGGTCAACTGAGTTTTCATCCATCTTTTCCATGAATTCAACACAGTTCGTAACTACGAGTTGATTCATTTCCATTCTAACACCAATTAAGGTCTTTCATAGGTGGCAAATGCCATATCAAACGGATTTTTCTCATCTGCCTTTCTTGTTTCACGGGTGATTTCCTCCCAGTCATCCCAGTTGATGTAAGGGAACCAAGTATCTCCACCACCAACTTTTGCCTTAACATGGGTTACTAGTAATCGGTCACAGCGATTGAGCATGGTTGCATAAATTGCACCACCTCCAATAACCCAAACCCAACCATCTATTCCTGCATCTATTGCTGAAACCTCTAGGGCATCTGTAATATCGTGAACAATTTCAATCCCTTCAACAAACCATTCCATATCACGGGTGAGAACCACGTTTAATCGACCAGGTAATGGCCTTCCAATAGCCTCGTAGGTTTTTCTTCCCATGATTATCGGACAACCCATGGTTGAGCGTTTGAAGTGAGCCAAATCTGCCGGAAGATTCCATGGCATGACACCGTCACGTCCGATCACTCCATCTTCATCCATTGCTACAATCATTCCTAACTTCATCTGTGTCACCTCATACGCTAATTGGAGCAGTAATATGTGGATGGTGATTATAATCCACAATTTCAATATCATCATAAGAAAAATCATCAATTTCAGTACATCTAGTGGTACTCTTCCTACCTGTTCCCTTGCTTGCTCAAGGTGATTTAGGTAAAGGTGAGCGTCTCCAATAGTGTGAATGAAATCTCCGGGTTTCAAACCACAAACTTGTGCCATCATACAAGTCAGTAAACTGTATGAAGAGATGTTGAAAGGTACTCCAAGGAATACGTCCGCACTGCGCTGATAAAGTTGACAAGATAATTCGCCATTGGCTACATAGAACTGGAAGAATGCGTGACAAGGCATTAGTGCCATATCATCTAATTCCCCAACATTCCAAGCAGATACAATGATTCTACGTGAGCCAGGATTCTCTCGCAGTTGCGCTACTGCCTCTCTGATTTGGTCAACAACTCGGCCATCATTTCCTTCCCAAGCACGCCATTGCTTGCCGTAAACCGGACCAAGGTCACCATTTTCATCAGCCCACTCATTCCAAATCCGAACTTTGTTGTCAGTCAAGTAGCGTGTGTTTGTGTCGCCGGATAAAAACCAAAGAAGTTCGTGAATGATGCTAGGCCAATGAACCCGCTTGGTGGTAATTGCAGGAAACCCTCTTCGAAGGTCATATCTTGATTGATGGCCAAACACAGAAATTGTGCCTGTTCCGGTTCTATCATCCCGCTCTACACCCTCTTGAAGGATGAGTTTCAGTAGATGCTGATACTGGTCCATGCTGACGCCGGCATCAAGGGGGGAATTGACGCACTAAGAACAAATCGCTTCACTTTCCCCTTCCATGGGGTTCATGGCGCACCTAGTGCAGCGATAGTTGCGATACTTTGGTTAGTAAATTGGCGGTATAATTTACCAAGTTCTTCTCGGCGTTTTTTATCAGACATCCCCTCAATTTCTGCTACTGTGTCGTCATCTAAATTTGCGCCATCATCATGGCTAGCCCACTCATTCCAAGTTATTGGGCTAGCAAACTTTAGTTCAGTACGTTTCCAAGTTTTGGGCAGAAATGGCTCACCAGGTGCTAGGATATCCCTTGCACCATTTATCCCGCAAAAGACGACTGGAGTGTCAGGAAAGGCTGCTGCTATTCTAGCAATGCCGGTTTTCCCTCGGCTGAGATATGGTGGAGAGGCGTTCCTAGACCGCGTCCCTTCAGGAAAGATGCCAAGTGGCATTCCAGCTGCTAATACATCTGCAGCCCGAGCGATTGCATCATCCCCACCTTTCTGTCGGTCAGTCTCGACTTGGCCAGTAGCAAGCATCAATTGTCTCCAACCTGGTTTGCTAAAGTGTTCATTTTTTGCCAAATAAAACAATTTTCTTCTTGAACTAAAAATTGCGAGAACAGGGTCAACATGTGAAAGGTGGTTAGCAGCAACTATCAATGGACCTGTTCGAGGTATGTGTTCCATCCCAGAAATCTTCAATCTAGTGACGATATTGATGAGCGGGAAAACGAAGTTTAGCAAGCCGCTGTACAGTGGCGTAGGGGGTAAAGGGCGATTCGCAGGCTCTACCGCCGTGAGTTTAGCCAAACGAGCGCGACCATCAGCACTCAAATCACCCATACCCCATCCGTCTCGCTTGGGGGTTTTCATGGTTATTGGGCCAAGAGTCCCGACCGCGCTATTCTTGAAAGGGTGGTGGGTGGGGTGATACATGCTCACAAGGCGGGTAGTGGCACTCACTTTGTTGGGGTTACTCATACTCCCCCTTTGTGCGCCAGTTACTGCAGAATGGGAAGAAGATACTTGGCTCACTATAATAATTGGGCCAGAAAGGCTAGAACTAGGTGATGAATTTGGTTGCCATGGGATGGCTGGTAGTGAAACATCCGATTACGAATTAGAAATATCTCAGTGTAGGGATTATCTCACAGAGCGAATTAATGCCTCAAAATGGGGGGTCAATCCAATTTCATTAGGCATTGATTCTGAAAGGTTAGATGAAATTGATTCTGAAGCAATAATTTCAGCAGGGTTTGCAGTTTTAGATCAACAAATCTATCCACTTAATTCTGAAATCGAAAATTTATCATATAATGGTGGTTCATTGGAAAAGAATAGGCAAACAGTTGAGGACTTTCAAGCATTAATTGAAGATGGAGTACCCATGATTAATTTTTACTGGCTAGCGCGCGACCACGACGTGGTTGTTCGCCCTAATTCAGAATTGGTAACTTCTATAGAATCAACAACAGCATGGTTTTCGACATGGGGCGAGCACGCATCTTATCAAGCCACAAAAAGCCAATTCTCATTAGATAATTCATCATCTGATTCATGGTTAGTGACATTTGAAAGTGATTCAATTTCAAGCACTGGAGTGTATTGGGCTGTTCCTATAACAAACAAATTCTCAAACATCAATGCCGATGTTGTTTCAGTGAATTATGACGATATTGCGTTAGATGAATTAGAAATCAATTCTCCTCATTTGCAAACCGGTTGGCGTCAAGAGAATAATAGCCTAATTTTATCCTTGATGCCGGGGCAACAAGTTAGCATTGTTTTTGATACTTCAACAAATCCTGATACCAGCCAACAAACTTGTGACCGTTTCAATTGCCATACAGTTGCTATCACAGTTGCGGGAATCCACACCGATGATTTGTTTGACTGGTCTAAACGTTGGACTGATACCCCAATGAGATTCACTTGGCTAGTTGAGCCGCGTGAAGTGGCTCAATATGGTTGGATACTTCCGACTCTTGCAGTAATTGTTGCATTATGTGCTCCGGTCGCTATTATTTGGTTAGTGAAAAATGACCGTCGCGTTCAGCAAGCAGTTGCAGTTTTGGATACTTTAGATAATCTAAAATTCGAAGAAGAATAAAGTCCATGGCAATAATCATATTATATGGTCAATATTTATATGACTTCATTTCAATTCTGTTCGGGTTATCTCAGCACCAACTTCTCTTAGACGAGTTATGATCACATCTAAATCAGAGTAGTAATTATCTGGTGATTGAATACCTTCAATTCTCCCCTCTAGCAAAGCTTCACAAGCAACCAAAAACGGAATCCCAGTTGCTATCGCCATTGAAGGCCACAACCTATCAAGCGATTCATTAACTCCCGGGATATCAAACTCCCAACGAACTACTGGTCCCTTGTTTGGGGTGATGGTAATGTCCATGTAAGTAAACTCTGACCTATTGGTGGTGTAAGCCCATTCTTGTACAAGTGATAGTTCATCCAGTTCTCCGCTAGTTCGTAAGTCAAGGAACTTTTTGATGTGCCCTGGCCAGCGTACAGTGTATTCTGATAACGACTCACAAGTTATCTCAGGGTTGGTTAGCAGTGTTCGCAACCCGTCTGTGAGGAAAGCCTCCATTTCTCCGTGGTTCCCAGCGATGAACATGTGGCGGTCAGTAATCGCAGGTACTTCCTTTTCTTCGCCATCTATCCGGATTCTTGCAGGTCGAGTATATTCTTCAATAACGTCTGTTGGTGAGAAGGGGGCGCAATAACTCCATTCTGAATCAAGTTCGAGGGGGTTTCCACCAACGCGAATTTTTACTGATTTTAGAGGTGGTACTCCTTTTTGTTCTGAGATTACAACCATATTTGACACACCGGGGGCAATTCCACAATCGTGAATCATTGATGCCCCCGATTGTTTTGCAAGTTCGCCAAACCTATCGGGTGAATTATCTGAGAATGCTAAATCACAGACTTTCACTCCATTAGTAATCAAGTATTCACGGATAGAATCCCCAATTCTACCCGGAAGCAAGTTGAGGACTAGGTCATATTCGGATAGTTCGCAATCTTCTAAATGAGAGATAGCGTCCTGTTCAATTAATGTAAAAGACAGATTATTTCTGACTTTTTCCAACATCGGCACCTTATCATGATTTAGCGCAATAGCAGTGACTTCATGTCCACTCTTGGATAATTCATCACAAATGAATGAACCAACAAGTCCAGCACCATAAGATAGAATGCTGGCCATATCTTAGGTGAGGGGTGGCTAGTATATTTGATTTCAACAATGACTCTCTACGTGCCGTTACAGCCGTAGCATTCATGCCATTGATGCTTACGAGACCGGTTCGGGGAACAGATGGCAGGAGACGTTTCAATTGACCCTTGGTCATCAAGTCAGTCCACTGACTATGCTAGAATCATCCAACAATTTGGTCTAGAAACGGTAGACTACTCTATTTTACCCAATCCACACATGTTGCATCGCAGAGGAATTGTATTTGCTCACCGCGACTTAAATCTCATTTTAGATGCTCACTCTAGTGGTAATCCATTCGGAGTCCTAACTGGGCTGATGCCATCAGGAAGGATGCACCTTGGTCATAAGATGGTAATAGACCAAGTAAAATGGTTCCAAGAACAAGGTGCAGATGTATCAATCGCTGTGGCTGATTTAGAAGCCCACGCCACGCGTGGTCTTTCACTGGATGAATGCAGGCGAGTAGCTCTAGAAGAGTATGTGGCAAATTATGCTGCATTGGGTTTGGATGTCGAAAATACATCTGTTTATTTTCAATCTACAAGGCCTGTAGTTCAACGACTAGGTTTTACTCTTGGGAAGAGAACAAATTTGTCCGAATTTGAAGCAATTTATGGTTTCAAAGGTGAAACTAATCTTGCCCATGTACAGGCACCATTGGTACAAGCCGGTGACATTTTGCACCCTCAACTTGACGAATACGGCGGCCTAAGGCCAATTGTGGTGCCCGTTGGTGTAGACCAAGATCCTCACTTGAGACTAACGCGCGGCCTCGCTGGCAAGACTAACTGGTTCAATGTGAATACTAGAAAATCGGGCGGCTTGGTAATCGGTCTTTCTGTTCAGAATGAAAATTCTCAAGCCCTAGGGATAGGCGCAGATGGCAGAATTGACAAAGGTGTACGGCAATCTGTGTTTGGAAAATTATCGGCAATATTAGGTGATATTGGATTCAGTGACATTCGTGCGAATCCGAAACACGGTTCGATTGAGATTCCAGCAGCCACTAGCAGAGACCGAGATTTAATTCGGCCAGAACTTCTGAAATTAGAGCGCTCATTGGGTGGACTTGGTTTACTACAGCCTTCAAGCACCTACCATAAATTCGCAATCGGAATGACTGGGGATAAAATGTCATCAAGCCGTCCGGAGACAACAATTTTCCTAACTGAAGATGTACAAACTATGGAAAAGAAAGTCAAATCCTCATTTTCCGGTGGGCAATCGACTCTAGAAGAGCACCGCCGACTTGGAGGTGATCCTGATGTTGATGTTGCTTTCCAATATCTGAGATATTTCTTCGAAGATGATGATGACGCCCTCGCAGAAGTTGAAACTGGTTACCGCTCTGGAGAGATTCTCACAGGTCAAATGAAACAAATTTGTATTGACAAGGCCAGCGAATATCTCAGCCATCTTGGTGAGATGCGGCAACAAACAGCGCATATTGTTGATGATTTCTTAGCGGCCGATGCGCGTCTTTAGTTCACTTTACATCTTCTGAACTCATGATGATGGGCGCTGGGCCGGGGTCAAGTAGGGCAATCTCTTCAACAGACAATGCCCTTTTGATTGCATCATCGTGGCCAATAATGCTATGTCCTTTAGGGTCAAGTATTTCTAGAGAAAGGTCGCCAAGTAATTCACCTTTAGCCAGTGCTGTTAGAGCCATTTCAAGTTGAAACAATTTCTCTAAATTTTGCTCGTCATCATTTTCTCCACCCTCAATGTCAGTACGTATTTGTCGCATCATCATACGAATGATGTCAATAAATCGATTTACTACGCCTTCAACATTTGAAACGTATCCTGTGGATTGAGTCCCAGGGGATACTTCTAAATCTAATTCAGGTATTCTAACGGTGCCAGAAGAACCCCTTACAATTCGCGCTTGTAAGTGCTCATCTTTTTCTATAGACAAAGTGAATGAGAGTGCCCCCCGTTCTTCTGATGGTATGAAATCAGTTTGTCGCATCCCACATTTATCGCAACTAAGTGTGATCTGAGTGTGCTCACCAAAGTAAGGTATTTCAGATGACATTGATAGGAGTTTCAAACTACCTTCTGACTTACAAGTAGGGCATGGTAAATTAATCTCACTTTCCACCTTTTCACCTCACGGAGAGTGTTCGAATGATTCTTTTTCTAGGCCAGATACACCACTTACACCTGGAGGTAGAACAAGAACCCGGTTTTCCCCAAGTTGGACGAGAGAGCCACCTACATCTTTGACAATGAAGTTTGAGATTTGTTCAATTGCAGTCTCAAATTCAAAACCTCTGTCTATGATTTTTCCCAATTCAACAATTACTACTTCTCCCTCTGCAGCCCAATTGAATATGTCATCTAAACCAGTCACATCGTGTAACACTGCTCTGCGGATGACTAATTCACCGTCTATCCGAGGCACCGGTGCATCGGGGTATAGTGAGCCCAAGTCATGGTAAAGTTGCCCTGGTTCTGGGCGTGGCATATCGCCTTCAGAGGTACTGGGGATGTCAATCCAGCGGGGCCCGTCTCTATCATCCTCGGTCATTTCCACTATTCATCGGTGAAGGGCTTTCCACATAACCAATTTCCTGTTTTGATGTGGTAAGTGGGTGGTTAGGTTTAGTCGGGTTGATAAGGGGCCGATATTTCGCCCTCTATGCCGAAGCGGGGATTCTGCTTCGTGCGAATGTTCAAGAACGGGCGATTGGGAGGTAATGACATGGACGCAGAGATGACGGCATTGAAGACGGGAACTAGTACTATTGGGATATGCTTTGACGGCGGAGTAGTTGTGGGTGCAGATCACCGAGCAACTATGGGCCACTTTGTAGCCAACAAAAATGTACAGAAGCTATTCGCAATTGCAGATAATATCGCTCTCACAACTGCTGGTCTAGTTGGCCACGCTCAAGTCCTTTCTCGTGTTTTGGCTGCTGAAATAGCCATTTATGAGATGAAGCGAGGAGGAATGATGAAGGTGGAAGCAGCTTCAACTCTGACTGCAAATATTCTCGGTGGCAGGCCTTATTGGGTTCAATTATTGATTGCAGGAGTGGACGTTGATGGTAGCCATGTATACTCAATCGATTCCGCTGGTGGCTCCATATCAGACACTTACTGTGCCACAGGCTCAGGTTCACCATACATGTACGGGGTTTTAGAAGACCAATACAAAGACGGAATGACGGAGAATGAGGCATTGAAAGTCGCCGCAAAGGCACTTTTGGCATCAGCTCAAAGAGATGCGGCTAGTGGAAATGGTATGGATCTCTGTGTTATCACCATGGACAAAGGATTTACTTTACTCACTGAAGCACAAAAGTTGAAACTAATCAACTCTATTTGAGAATTGACATTAGATTCCCGGCAGTTAAACTGCCATCACCCTCTGTTTTGAGGAAGCCGGTAAACTGCGGGATACAGTAAACACTACGAGGTGTGAAAATGAGATTGACCTTTAAGGAAATCAGAGAGAAGTTGCTAGAGATGATGCCTAGTGACGCGGATTATGAATTTGATTTAGAAGCGGCTAGCATAGCGATTGTCACAAAAACTCCAGAAAAATTCAACAATTCCATGATTGGTGAGATGGCTAAGACGATAAAGAGACGAATTATCGTTAGGCCCCATGAATCTATTTTGATGAATCCAAGAGATGCTCAGGAATTAATTAAGAAAACAATTCCAAAAGATTCTCTAGTAATGAATATCTGGTTTGACCCTGCTATTGGAGAGTGCACAATTGAGTGTAAGGACCCTGCATTAGCAGTAGGAAAGAGGGGCGTACATCTCAAAGAAGTCAGAGACAAAATCGGGTGGCACACCAATATAATCCGCTCATCTCGTATGGACAGCAGGACATCTACCGACATTCGGAGATTCAGAATGGACAATTCAACCGACCGTAAGAAGGCGTTACGTCGTTTTGGAAACAACATCTACCGGCCAAAGAGGCCTGGTGAATCGTGGGTTAGGCTGACTGCTCTAGGGGCATACGGGGAAGTTGGTCGTGCAATGCATCTGATAACTACTAACGAAAGTCGAGTAGTCATTGATTGTGGTGCGAAGCCTGGGCGTGAAGAAACTTCTATGCCTTATTTTTCAGCACCAGAATTACTTCCACCGGAGAAAATTGATGCTGTAGTGATTACGCATGCTCACTTAGACCATATCGGTATGTTACCGGTATTATTCAAGTACGGATATCGTGGTCCAGTTTATTGTACTCCACCAACTCGTGACCTAATGCTATTGTTGCAATTGGATTTCATTAAGGTAGCCCAGTCAGAAGGAAGACAACCACCTTACACATTAGAAGATGTTCAAACAATGATGCTACATGTTGTAGATGTTGATTGGAATCAAACTACTGATATCTCACCTGACATTAAGATGACTCTGTATAATGCAGGCCACATTCTTGGCTCCTCCTCTGTGCATATGCATATTGGGGAAGGGTTGCATAATTTGGTAATTAGTGGAGACATTAAATACGAAAAATCGTGGCTTTATGATGCTGCAAATGTCCGTTTCCCGAGAGTAGAAACATTGGTTATTGAATCTACATATGGTGGGCCAAAATCATTCCAACCGTCGCGGTTAGAAGCGACTCAAGAATTGCAAGATATGATGAAACGAGTTCTAAGTCGTGGTGGTAAAGTATTCTGCCCTGTATTCGCAGTTGGCAGAAGTCAAGAATTGATGATTGCGATTGACCAATTATTCAAGTCTGGGGAGTGTGAACCCGTTCCAGTTTGGCTTGATGGAATGATCCAAGAGGCAACTGCAATTCATGCAATGCATCCTGATTATTTGAACCAAGAATTACGTCAATCAGTCTTGAAAGATGACGGGTCTAACCCATTTTCGTCTAAATGGTTCAGGAAGGTTGAGAGTAGAGACCAACGAGAATCAATCATCAACAACCCACGTCCTTGCATTGTTTTAGCAACTAGTGGAATGATGTCAGGTGGCCCGATAATTGAATACTTGAGAAATTGGTGTGGAGAACGCCTCAACACCCTTTGTTTTGTTGGTTATCAAGCAGAAGGTACACTTGGCCGACGCCTCAAAGATGGCTTCAAAGATGTACCAATTAGCGATGGGGGCCGGGGAACTGAAATGGTCAGAGTCGAGTGTGATTTAATCATCATTGATGGAATGAGTGGTCACTCAGACCGACGTCAACTCATGGAATATGTAAACCAGATGAATCCAAAACCAAAGTTCATTATTGTTCACCATGGTGATCCAAAGATATCTAGTCAGTTCCGGAAAGCATTGCATGAGACTTACCGGATTCGAACCGTCGCACCTTCAAACTTAGAGACAATCCGTTTAGCCTAACTAAGAATACTCAAGTTGAACTTTGTCAATTTGTTTTCCAAGTATGTAGAGCACTAGGCCTGAAACCAAAGAGAGTACGCCTATGAAGGTGACAGCGAAGGCCGCTAATGCAACCCCAATGCCGACAGTATCATGGGGACCGCCAACATCAATCAATGCAGTGGCCATCTTGTACCCTACAGTGAAGAAAATAATACCAGGCATTCCAAGAACAATAAGAGGGTGTTTAGATTCAAGCATCCAGTAGAATAGTTGTGCAAAACGCGAGGCACTTGTCAACGATTCCAATTCTTTGCGAACTGGCGTGTGATCCAATTCAATAATTCTAACTCTAAGTTCGCGCGGGAGATCAGCAGGCTTGCCACTATCATTCGCTTTTGAGAGTGCTCGTAACCCGTCTTTGGTGAAGGCACAAACAGAAATCGCAGCATCTTCATATGAATACGAAGCGATTGTAATCACTTCATTTGAATCAGGGACGTTCTCAGTACGTTGATTTACGCTTCTATGTTTGAAGGCGATATAGATGTCATTTCGGCTACGAGCTAGAGCAATGTGCCGCGGGAGGTTCTTCAGTTTCCAATCCTTGTCTAGTCCGATTGCAACTGTATTATCAGTTTCAGGCAAGTCCATTGCAAGTAGGGTGCGAGCTATGCTTGGAGCATGAGGTGGGCCATCATGGACCACAAATATCCCCCCTGCTTTCTCAACCATCTCACGTTGTTTTTCATCTTCACCCAAGGAGATGACAACGACCTCGTCTACAAAATCAATACCTCGGCTAACAGCAGAGCCGAGGCGAAGCGATTGTTCCCGAGCAACAAACACTAATCGCATGCTTCCCAACTCTTCGTCGCGCCGGTCTAAGGGTTAATGATTCGCCTTGTTAAGTGGCAAAAAGGTGGAACTCATTGAAAGACCGTCTCCGCCGCCACCGAATTAATGCGCAACGGATGGCGGGTGGCAGTAGTAATGCCTGCATTCAATGAACAACTGCAAATAGAGTCAGCAATCAAATCCGTACCACCATGGGTAGATTCACTGATAGTAGTAGATGATGGCTCAACGGATTTGACATATCAAAAGGCCACCTCAGTACTTCCTGAGTTTGGGAAAATCGTCAAAACCACTGGCCTTGGAGTAGGAGGGGCAATCGCTCGAGGTTACGCAGAGGTGATTTCTCAGTTGGACGCTGATAATGTTAGCACTAGTGACTGGGCGGTTGTGGTAATGGCAGGTGATGGACAAATGGACCCACTGGATATTGACAATCTACTCGCTCCTTTGACAAGAGTGCCGTTTGTCAAGGGTGATCGTTTCTCACACCACGAAGGGTTAGGGGAGATGCCGAAAAATAGGCGTCTTGGCTCATGGGTGTTGGGAAAACTAACCTCTCTCGCTAGTGGTCGTGAGGTGAATGACCCACAGTGTGGTTACACTGCAGTTACTGTTGATGCATTGCGGCAATGGGATTGGGTTAGCGAGTGGCAAGGATATGGATATCCAAATTGGTGGTTACTCAATATTGGTGCTGATTCAATACCTTTTGAATCAGTACCGGTAAAATCAGTTTATCGTGACGAAAAGTCGGGGATTAAAGTCTTCAAGTTTTTGCCACAAATTTCGTTTCTACTGTTAACGGGGTTATGGCGTAGGGGATGGGATTGGTATGTTAGAGGCGAAGGGAAAACCCCGATTACTTCACGACTTGCAGTATCTTCAACGTGGTTTGCGTCGTTATTGCTACTACTCACATTACCGATGCTGGTTTTGCTTGACCCACCTTCATTAGCGCTAATCCCAGCATTATTTGGCTTGTTGGCAGTTACTTGGAAATTGGACCAAAATGAAGTAGCGCGCCGGCTCAATAGAATCTGAATACAAAATAGAGATGGGCCCGTCCGGATTTGAACCGGAGTCTAAGCGTCCCAAACGCCCAAGCATAGGCCAGGCTAACCCACGGGCCCCAACAACGCTTCGACCTGCCTACCTTTCAAGAACCTATTTATTCAAGCCACTTCCATTCCGTTGTGGTATCACGCATTAGTAATCCTTGAGATTCTGCCATATCAATCAATTCTTGAGCATCAGGTAGCACTATCCGTCTTCTATTCAACTCATTTTGAACTGTGGCAATGTTGAGCTTTCCATCCTCGTCAACTAGGTTACTCAGAAGTTTTAGCAGAGCAGGTGCAGAGGCACTATCTTCTTGGTAATCTTGATAATCATCTGCCTTGATTTTCCGCTTCATTTCATCCCTTAGTTCTGGAGGTACATTGGCAAGAGATACCTTTTCCCTAAGGTCTCCACTATTTTTTGCGCGCCCAACTACGGGGTATTCTCCATGCTCACCACATCCCGGGCATAAGAATGATTTGTCATTTCTTAAACTACCAAAATGCCGCTCACAAGATATGCAACGAATTACCAAAAATACTCGCGGTTCTTCAGTCATTAACGGGTCCTCATAATTAGAAAGAGAAGTCACCGCTATTCGTTCTTTTTGAGGGGCGGCTCGCTCCAGCACCTGGAGTGAAACCTGCATCAGCACTCTTCGTGAGTCCGCCTCTGACCCTTCCAACAGGTCCCGATTGCATCTGCATGGTGTCTGGTAAGATTAGTGCTGCTAGAGCACAACCATGGTGGTCCTTAGCCGCATTTACTTCATCAACCGCGATTTCATGTTTTACCACTTCAAGGTCACGAGATGCCAATTTCCGCTTCAAATTCATTTTGAGCATCAATTCTGTTTCTTCGTATGATTGGTCAGTTGATAGTGTTGCAACGATTGAACATTCGTCACCTTCAGGAGTGACGCATTGTGCCCATGCAACACCTGCTGATGCTATGCCTCCATTGTATGTGTATGACTCCGCAATATGGCATTCCACAAGAGAACCCATTGCAAGATCTTCTGGAGGTGATGGTTCAAATCCCATTGGCAGCATTGCACCTTCCATGCGTATGAGTCTTGAATCACCAAGGCCTAATTCAACTAAACATTGGTCAAAAGCATCTTCTTTTGTATCACCCCATGGTGCTACTGATGTCATCAACCAACCAGTACAGGAGCCCTCTGCTCGTCTGCGCCCTGTATCAACATTGAAGTCCATGAGAGTCGCAGATGGGTTGGGTTCATCAAGTGGCCGGCGAATCGGTTGCTTATGCAGTGGCGCCGCCTCGCACCAGCCTTGCTTGTTGTCTGCCTAATGTTGCTAGTAGTTGCATTGAAAACTCAAGATGCTGGTGGAATATCTCAAGAGGCATTTGCCGTTTTACTGATTTTGTTTATTGGGATGTTCAGTTTTATTGTATTATCAGCACCAGAATCCAATGAAAAACATGAGTCAGTCACATCTTTCAAAACTGAACAAACAACATCCAGCAGTTCTCAGTTGTCAGAGTCTGCTTTACCAGACCCGTTAGATGAAGGGTTCGACTCGCCTCTAATGTGACAACCTAAAATCAAGTTGTTTATGTCTTAACTCTCAAGGTGTGACTCTTCGTGAGTCGCGTGGAAAAGGGATCACTTCACGGATATGGTCTGCACCTGCTAACCAAGAGCATACTCTGTCAACACCCAGTCCAAATCCACCGTGTGGAACGCCACCATATCGTCGCACGTCAATGTAAAATTCGTATGCATCGCGTGGAGTTCCTTCCTCATCGATGCGCTCGAGAATCTCTTTTTCACTCCAGGTGCGCTCGCCTCCTCCGATTATCTCTCCATAACCTTCGGGTGCTAGGAGATCATGGCATAGGACATACTTCGGGTCATCTGGGTCCGGCCGATGGTAGAACGGCTTTGCAATTCTAGGGTAGTGTGTGAGGAAATGAGGCACATCAAAATCTTGGGTTAGAATTTTTTCTTTCGAATAATCCAAATCTTGTCCCCATTCAATATCAACACCCATTCCTTGTAGTGTTTCAACTGCTTCATCGTATCTAATTCTTGGATAAGGATTGTCAGCATATCGTGCAACGAGGTCTAAATCTCTGCCAAGGGTTTGCAATTCATCAGAGCGTTCGTCAAGTAAGGTCGAGGCGATGTTACGGACTAACGACTCTCCATGCTCCATAATATCTGCATTACCTCCCCAAGCAATTTCCATTTCAGCATGCCAAAATTCTGTCAAGTGGCGTCTAGTCCTACTTTTTTCAGCTCGGAATGATGGTGCAATCGTGTATAGTCTTTCAAGCGCAGGCATTGCCGCTTCGGCGTATAGTTGCCATGATTGGGTGAGATACGCCTTTCGCCCAAAATATGGGACTTCAAACAGAGTTGAACCGCCTTCAACAGCGCCAGCAACAAAATTTGGTGCGTGATACTCAATAAAGTCGAGTTCCCTAAAGTAAGAATGAATGGCTCCAAAAACCGAAGAACGGATTTTCAACATTGTTGTCATTCGATTAGTTCTCAGATAGAGATGGCGGTTGTCCAACAAGAATTCGGTTTCCCCGCCTTCAGCACCTTCCATCGCTGACTCAGTAATTGGAAATGGGCGGTCAGCATTCACAGCCCCGATAATTTGGCCACCTGTAACCACCATTTCATGGCCACCAGGGGCTCTTTCATCGACATTGATTTTACCGGTGATAGTCACACTCGCTTCAATCAATGCGCTTTTCAAATTTTCAAAACAATCATCGCCAACATCATTTCTCTTGATTACACACTGAATAATCCCAGTAGAATCACGTAATACAAGGAACCAGATATTGTTTGAACCACGGGTCCGATGCACCCATCCTTTCAACTCAACTTCTTTGCCATCATAGGTGCCATCATGTACATCACCAATCCACACATCTTTGGCCACAGTCAACCACCCTTGGCTTTGCGAATCACTACTTCCATTTTAACCGAGCCCTTACAACGGCGGAATACATCTATTCGTGAGTAGCATGGCCTAAGTTCTCCATGACTGATATCCCACCGAGGTCATCTTCCCGATTAGCGGTCTACGCGGTTGGTGGAAATGCACTCTCAGACCCTGCTCTAAAGGGGGCGGAGGCGCGTAGTGCAGCGGAGGAAATTATGAATGATGTCCTCGAGGATGTAGTTGACCTATTAGAGGCCGGTATCCGAGTTGTTCTAACACATGGCAACGGTCCACAGGTTGGTGAATTGTTGTTAATGGAAGAATCGCTTTTTGATCGTAGAAGAGGTACCTCATCAAATTTCACACCACAACCACTCGGCCTAGACAATTGGGTAGCGGCAACTCAAGGAACTCTTGGGCATGAGATTGCTACTAATCTTGAGAACATCCTACGTGCAAGAGGTAGGCATGAACAGGTTGTGACTTTACTTACGCGGGTTGAAGTTGATGCAAATGACTCTGCATTTAATTCGCCAACAAAACCCATTGGCCCAATCATTGATGATTTAGATACTGTTCCAAGTAATTGGGAAATTGGAATTACTAATGCTGATGCAGGACCACGCCGCGTTGTTGCATCGCCAAAGCCAATTTCAATAATTGATTCAGATGCGATAGAGACTCTGATTTCTGCTGGTGCAGTGGTATTATGTGCTGGTGGAGGTGGGATTCCTGTGGTTTCTAGTAAGAGGGGTATACAAGGAGTTGAAGCCGTGATTGATAAGGACCGAGTAAGCGCTCTGTTGGCTGTGTCATTAAATGCTGACTTTCTATTTATTTCAACTGCAATAGATTCGGTGAAATTAGATTTCGGTAGTGATAATGAGCGTAATATAACCACCATGTCAATTTCCGAAGCCAACCAATATCTAGAGGACGGACAATTTCCAGTTGGGAGTATGGGGCCAAAGATTGAAGCCATGCTATTTGCCAAACAAAATGGCTCTGAAATGTCTGTATCTCTATGCCAACCAGGTGATGTCATCGAAACAATGCGAGGGGCTGCTGGGACCACCATAACAGAATGAGTCCAACTTTTGAACTGGTTATTTTCAAATCAGTAATTTGGCGGGCCACACGGGGTTCGAACCCGCGACCGACGGATTAAGAGTCCGTCGCTCTACCTGACTAAGCTAGTGGCCCGCCTTGCCGGGCGTGCCACCCCTATTTGACGGAAACGGATGTAGGAAATCAAGACAGTCTACCGTTGGGTTTGATTCTCACTTCAGTTCCAGCGTTTGAACCGATGATGACCACATCTGCCATGTTTGTGAATAGCCCGACTTCGACAACTCCAGCAACACCACGAATCTGTGCTTCAAGGGCTACAGGGTCAGAAATTGTAGGGCCGAACTTGCAATCAATGATGAAATTCCCATTGTCGGTGATTAAAGGTTGATCACCACCTCGTCTAGTTGCTGGTCCGGGGCAGAGATTTTGCAAGTGTCTAGAGGTGATTTCCCAACCGAATTGAACGACTTCAACAGGCAAAGGAAATTCTCCTAAAGTAGGTACATCTTTGCGCGGGTCTGTCACGACAACCATTGAATCTGACACTTGTGCAACAATCTTTTCTCGGGTGAGGGCACCACCTCCGCCTTTGATTAAATGAAATTTAGAATCGAACTCATCTGCCCCGTCTATAGTTACTGACAAGCGTCCAACTTGGTCCCATTCAAGTAGTGGGATCCCAAGACTTCTAGCCAATTTTTCTGTTTCAATGCTAGTAGGGACTCCTCGAATATCCAGCCCTTCTTCAGCCATCCTTCTGCCTAGTTCAATCACGGTGTGTTTTACTGTTGACCCAGTACCAAGTCCTACATCCATTCCACTCGTCACAAAATCGCAGGCTGCAATGCCTGCAGATTGTTTAGCCGCCTCAACCTCATCCATTGCTCTCAAACCCCCCGGTGGGCGGGGGGAGCATATCATTTTGGGCTAAAACATGCCTGAATGGTCTGTAACCTTCCGCCGAATCATTGACAAACCTAACCATGTTCTCTGAACATGATGCGGCGTAGTCCAAGGCCCTGTCTTCCCGCCGCATTTCTTTTCCTAATTTTTGTCATATCTTCTTTGGCACCATTGTTGATTGAACCCACAACTCTTCCAGGTGCCGTCAAAAATATGGAGACTGGATTGAATGCACCAACTACTGTTTCTGTGGTTAGTCACCCTGATGGCACCTCAAATGCGTTGCAATTAGAAGTCCCAGTTGACCATGCCGTTACGGGACTTGGCCTTTCACTTGGACCCCACATTTTACCTCGGACAGAGTCGGTTTCATGGGATTCGGTTTCAGATTGGAATATGTCTGGATCCATTACGGATGGTGTTAATTTCAATGGCACAGAAGGAATGAAGGTCCAACCAAGGGAAATTGGTTGGGATTTTGAATATCCAAATAGCGCCGCATTCGCTGCTTCAGGTTGGACAATGGGTACAGGTTGGTATTGGGGATATGATTCAAGCCTAGGTCAAAACGGTGGCGTTCATGCTGGGACCAAAGCGATTTACACATACAATGGAAATTACCCAAATAATGTCCCTTCTTCAGGATATTTTGCGACATCACCGGTTGTTGATTGCAGTTCTTGCTCAGGTAGTTGGCAATTGAAGTACTGGAAGCGTTTGGGTATTGAATCATATTACTATGATGACGCCCAAGTCCATGTTAAAAATCAACAAGGGAGTTGGGTGACGGTTTGGGATTGGAGCGGAGGTTCAGTAAACCCGAGCACTTGGACGCAAATGTCTCACGATATCTCAAGTCATGTTAATGGAAACTCTAATCTTCAGGTTCGATTCAAACTTGGAAGAACTGATGGTTCGGTCACATACACCGGTTGGAATGTTGATGATGTTGAATTCAAACCAGCAGGAGCTGGATTAGGAACGGGAGCGAATTGGACCTCTCCGGCTTTTGGTCCCTCTGCCACAGGTTCATTACAATCTCAAAAAGGCGCATATGGTTTGATGAGTATTGATGCAACAGTTCCAACCGGCTCATCTCTTACTTGGACTATTCTTGATGGTATTTCGAAACAGCCAATCCCGGGCTATGAGAACATCAACACATATGTTCACGATTTAGGTGGGATTGACTCTGAAAAGCACCAAACATTAAGAATTAAATTATATTTGAATCAGCCCACTGGGGCTAGTTCACCAATTGTTCATGGGGTACATGTCCAAGGAAGATACGTGTCATCATTTAACTCAAATCCTGGGTGGACTGGAAGCCTGAATTGGGATGGTAACTCTTACCCCGGCAGTGGAACTATTGATTCTCCAATTCTAGAATTAAGGCGGCCAATTTCAAGAATACGGACAGATGTAACATCATCTGGTTCTGGTATTTGGCAGATGAAAATAAATGATAACGCATGGGCTAATGCACCTCAAGGTACCTGGCAAACCCTGTCTACTTATTCCCACAAAGTACAATTTCGTTGGACAGGTAGTTCATCATCTTCTGACTTAAGGGAAATAGATATCCAAATTGATACTGGCGGGATGCCTGAATTACCAAGAATAGATGTTGGGGAAGATGGAATAACTGAGTGGAGTATTGACAACCCTAGTATTGGGAAATGGGGATGGCAAGATAGGCTTTCAGACGGTGCCTATTCGAAAGATTTTACTTGGACTACATCCGGTACAAAGCAGATAGGTGTTTGGTTACCTAAAGATGGCCTTGATGCGATGAGTTACACACTTTCCCCATCTTCTTCAGGGGTTGAAAATCTTTCTACTAGCCTAACTATTTCAGGCACAGAAGTGATGAGTAGGGCAATTGGTACTACTAGTGCAGTTAACCTAGTGGTTATGACGCCAGGAGAAATTATTGACATCAATTCTTTGCTCACAAACAGTACATCAATTTGGCCATCTCCTGGGATTCAAACTGGAATTGAGTATGTTCAAGCAGTATTTTCTGTAACTAGTAATTATGGTGGCGTTCAACTTGGTGGTATTGCAGCAGTACACCATCCAACCGCCTACTTATCGTATGATTCAGGGGATGGAATGGTTTGGGCTGTTAATGATGTGATACCATATAGTACAATATCCGGTGGCTCAAAATTTGTCCCACTTACTGTACAAATGAGTAATCCAGGTTCCCTTATTGCAACTATCACTTCACTAAATTATAGTAATGAAATGACCACTGATTCGTTGACCATTTTGAATGGTACGACTACCCTTGCCCCATCTAGGCAATGGATTGAGGTTAGTACCACACACACTGCACCTGCAGGAACGGTTGCCGCTGTCCAGATGGATTTGATTGGAACAATGCATCAAGTCAGGATGCTTTGTCAGAATGATGGCACCCTAGCAATTGTTCTCGGTTCAGTTGATGCAGAGATGGTTCAGTGGAAGCAGGGTGATGGTTGTGAAATGAATATCAACGGTTCTGATGTTGATAGTATGATGAGGTTCCGATTGAATGCATCCTGGGATGATGATCCAAGTATGACGATGAAAGTCAGATTGGTGTTGATTGATGGTAGAAGAAGTGTTCCGAAGTTGCAAGCTTTCGGAGTTGGGCAAAACTTGGCCATTGAGAATGATGTGGAGGTCGTCTCGTGGGAAATGTACAACCAACACGGTGATCCTATTCCTACAAATAGGCAGTATCTTCAATCAAACTCACCTATTACAATTAGTGTTGACCTTGGGTTCCCTGGAATTGACCGATGGCTCGCCCCAAGAGCCGGAGATGTGGCGGTTAGGGTGTTTGAAAATGGTGTGGTAGTTGCTAATAGCACATCATTAGTTAATGGCTCTATAGATTTTAGCCTAAACACACCTCTTAGTTCACAACCAGTAGAATACAGGATAGATGCCTACACTTTGTATCAACAAGAAAATACATCTTCAATCACATTGAATAGGACATATGAAATTGACTCATTAGCGCCAATGGCCATTAATCAGAACATTCGTAAATTTGACCACCTAGAACATTCTTTGAACCAATTAATCAAGGTAGAGATATATGATAGGCCAGTACTGCCAGACGATCTTTCTCTGATGTTATGGAGGGATTGGGTTGATGATTTCAATGCTGATGGTAATCCAAATGCCACTGAATTCATTGAATATACAATGCAGAGTCCATCAAACACGAGTCAAGCACAAGGTAATTACTCATTTTCATTTGATGATACTGATGGGCCTAACGGGGGAATAGTTGCTGGCTACATCAGTGGTTCGGATGCTGCTGGAAATGAAATCACTCGTGGTGGTGGACCAGGAGTAGATGAGCAACTATTCACTTACCAATTGGCACAAGATGGTGCGCCTTGGATAGTTGGGCAAGGTGGATTCGTTGATGGTGACCATAGTTGGTTACATCCGGCAATACTGTATGAAATTGTGATTCCATTCGATGAACCAAATGGTTTGGCTGATTTGGATTATGTTCAATTTCAACTCGCAAGTAATTCAATTGTTGACTCATTAGAAGTTCTTTGGAATGCGACAACAAACCGATGCAACGGCACCGGACAATATCTGATTGTTAGTTCATGTCATATCCATGCACGTACTGGTGAAATCACACCTTTCAGCAGTGAATTGGAATTACGCATGGAATTCACTCTTGATTGGGGGCTTTCTCTTGAGAATGACCTCCGGCGTGCTCCTGCGATTACTGTTAGAGATAGGGGGGGAGCAGAATCATGGTTAGAATTGCCACAATTGCGATGGCGCTACTCACCTAATTTAGCAATTTCATCAGATAGCATACTTTTGGAATCTGAAGGTGGGACAATAATTGACCAAAGCGTTTGGGTGAAACCAGGTACAGGATTAAACATCTCAGGGCAAGTGACTTTTGTGGAAACTGGCTTAACACCTACTTTACCGTTTGATGTGTCAATTCTACTTGATGGTCAGAGGTTAGTAACTTCCACCATAAATGGATACTTTTTGTCTCAACTTACTGCGCCGAGCGAATCAAAAAGCCACGCTCTTTCCTTTGAATTGACAGGGCTTCCTCCAGAAGCTGTAGATGCAACTGATCCGACCGAAACCTTGTTTTGGATAGAGGTTGATAGTAATCCACCTTTGCCCGTATCTATTGATGCACCTCGTGAAGGGACACATATTCTCTTAGCAGATTTATCTGAAGTTAGAATTGAGTTACGACTTTCTGAACAAGAAAAACTCAATCTTGATTCTCTGCAACTTTTCTTCAAAGTTTCTTATGCTAGTTCGCTAAATGGTGCGGCATTGATTGAAGGTTCATCTCCTATGAATGTGTCTGGCTCACCTGTTGGGCAATCAATCGCTGCTTCCGCAACTTTTGATGTTGCAAGTCGTCTACCTGAAGATTCTTTCTCGGATGCATTAGTCTTGTCAGTTTGGGTTAAAGGAAGTGACTTAGCAGGTAATGGAATGCAGTCTTCTACACTGTTCAATAGCGGTTCTTCACCATTTGCATCATGGGATATTGAGCACCTTGCGGCAGATATTGAATTAACTCAAGTCACATATTCTCGAAGTGGTGACCTTGAAATTGACCAGACAACAATGGTTACGATAGAATTCAGAAACAGCGGTTTTGCTACTGGCAGCATGAAATTCTTTGCTTATGAAGTGGGTAGAGATGGAGCGAATCGTTCACTAACTCCAGTTCCAATATCTGTTGTTGTGCCGGTCGATGAGAGATTAACCTACGATATTGATTGGATTCCAGAGACAAAAGGTGAGAGATGGGTCGTAATCACACTAGAGGATGGTAGTTCACTTGAAGGAAATCATATCAATATCAAACAGACAGGTAACGACGAGGCACTTTCAGGGGTGCTTGAAGGTGTTCCAATGTCTTGGTTAGTCATTATTGCAGTGCTATTACTGATTCTCACACTTACCGTTTCATTGGCTTTACGATCAGGTGGTTCCTCAGAATCGTCTCTTGACGGCACGGATGATTGGGACGATGAGTGGGAAGATGATAAGAAAACAGAATCCACTTATGCTAGCCCATCTGAAGCAATGGCTGGAGTTCAATCACCAACCCCTGATTATCAGAATCAGCAAACTTGGGGTCAAGAACAGGTTGGATATCATCAGCAACAAGTCCCACAGGTGAATAATCAACAATATCCATCCCAACAACAGCCCTCTCAACAACCTGTTCCGCAACCTACGGGACAGCAATCTCAGCAGTGGACTGAGGCTCAGTGGCAAGCCTACCAACAACAATATCAAGAATATTATCAATCAGGTGGACAGCCCCCCCCATCAAGTTAATTTGGCGATTCCATTGAAGGTCTTGACCTAATCATTGGTCCAATATTTCAGTTCTATCAATCCGTTCCCTTGATAGCAGAGTGGCTGGGTCGTTAGGGTTGCGAGGGAGTAGGAGGGCTGCTGACAGTGTACGACACTGAGGAAAGTCCCCTCTCCACCATGCAGGTGCCCCGATTCATTTCGGGAGTCCGGAAGGGCTGGCTCTGCTTAAGCAACGAACCGGTGCAGTCGAGTACTGTGAATCCGAAAGGAGGAGATTGTCTGTTACCGGCTGAGACGAGCAACCGCGCTGGTGCAAGTCCAAACAGTTCTGTTGACGCGTATGGAAGAGGAACGGGTAGGACGCTAAGTTGAATGCAGCTAACCGAAAGGCGAACAAAAAGGGGCTTACTCCCTACTCCCTCGCACCCTTTCTTTAACAGATAAATGGTAATTATGGGCTAATTGTCTCTAATTACAAAGGCCATACAGTAGGTAATCCCATGATGTCAATGGATGCTTACTTTGACTCATCTGTTAATTCAGAATCATTATCAATAGGTGTGTGATTAGGTATTTTATTTAATTCTCTTTCAACTTCTCTTGTTGAGATGGTCGATGGATCGTGCCACATTCGTTGCTGATTCAACCCTCCTCCTCTAGTTCTAGTATTTCTCAAAATAGAACCAATAGTCATAGTGATACCAATAATGATTAGTATCGCTAAAAGATAGTTCACAGTTTGAGATGATTTCCACGATTCGGTTTCAATAGTATTTTCATCCCCTTCATCTAATTGGTCAGATGAAGTGTTTTCATCAATTTGAGTCCCAGAATCTTCAACGTCAACGGGGGCTGCAGGCCAGTAGAAAGTAACTCGTTTCTCTGCCCATGAAGAGAGATGTTCAATCCGAAGTACTGCTTCAAATTCTCCTTCATGTGGTTCAATGGTAAGGTCAAACACCCTCTCACTTTGGTTTTCCAAATTTTCAGAAAGAATAATCGTTCTGAAAATGCAATTCTTTTCGCAACTGAAGTTAACCCGAATTATTGCCGAGTCATCATGACTGTTAGGCCAGTGTATCACTTCAATACCAATTGACATGCTTGGGCAACCTCTGATTGAACCAAATGAAAATGGGCAGTCATCAAGTGCATCGTTTCGTCCATCATTATCGCTATCTCGTTGACTAGGGGAGCAACCTTCTAAATTTGCTATTTCATCATTTGGCGTTAGGTCACAGATATCTATCAAATCATTTACTCCATCAAAATCGCTGTCTAATTGAGAAAGTGCGCAACCTGATTCATCAACAGTTGTTCCTGTGGGGGTATCAGGACATTGATCAATTAAATCATTCACTCCATCAGAATCGCTATCAATTTGAGAGAGGGAACATCCAGTTTGGTTTACATCTACCCCTGATTCAGTATTAGGACAGGAGTCTAAATGATTCATCACACCATCCCAATCACTATCAATCTGGTTTTCTGCACATCCTACGATGTTTACACTCCAGTTGGTGTCTGTGTTAGGACAAGAATCTACATCATCTGTGATAGCGTCATCATCAGTATCCTTTTGATAATCAGCACACCCATAAGAGTCAACCCCAATTCCCATTGGAGATGTATTTGCACAGATGTCTTCAGCATCATTAACCCCATCTCCATCAGTATCCTTCTGATAATCAGAACAACCATTCTCATCTACAGTAGCGTTAAGGGTTGTACCTGGACATTGGTCAATCAAGTCATTGACTCCGTCATTATCACTATCAAGGTCCACTAATCTGCATCCAAAGTGGTTTACAGCATCACCGATTGGGGTGAAGGCACAATTATCTGAACTATCTTCAATCCCATCACCATCAGTATCTGGTGTGCCAAGTTGCTCATTTACATACATGCCCAACAGCAAATGTGTAGTTCCGGTTGGGTGAATATTATCAAAGAAAATAAACTCATCAACAGTCGGTTCAATGTAGTCGTTTGAGTCACAGGTGAAGCCGTCATGGTGACATGCCGCATGAGTGACATTAGAGAATCCATAGAATGAACTATTCCAGTAAATAGTTTCAAACATTTCAAAGATGTTGATTACTTGAATACTAATATTAAGTGCACTTTCTCTTGCAACCATTGCTGTGTCAAGTTTTGCATTGAAATCAATCATTCTAGCATTGAGTGCTTGTTTATCGCTGTCAGTTTCTCCTGAATAGGTGGGGGTTTTCTCAAGCGGTGGCATATTTAGGACAATTACATCAGAAGCACCGTTAGATGCTAGAAGATTTACGTGATCAATAAGGTAGTTCACTACTTTCTGTGTGTCTGTTTCTCCGCTGTTCAAGAAATTGTTTCCACCACCCCATACTGCTACTTTTTCATTAGGTCCAATCCAATAGTTGTTGGTGTAATCTTCAATCTGTTTGCCAAGGTTTGGGATGACAAAGAAGTTCAACCCTTCGCCTGCTTCAGCTCCACCAAATGCACGATTTGACCCCAGGTTACTACCTGTGCCCGGTGAAATTGAAAGACCCATTTCCAAAGCAACATATTCATTCCACATTGGCCCTGTGGAAAATCTCCCCCCGTAGTAAGGAGGTGATTCTGGGGTTCCGTAAGTTGCTTTCGAATTACCCATATCACTCAATGAATCTCCGAATATTAGTAAATCTGAGTGGGATGGGGATATTACGGTTTGAAAAATGATGAACTTTGTTTCATCGGTATCTATAATTTGGCTGCGGTTGTGGTCCCATAATTTGACTTTCAATGTGTATTCGTAAGACCCATTCCAGATTTCAAAAGCGGCGATGGAAAATGGAATCGACCCATTTTCTGTAGGGAAACCAGTCCCATTACCTGAAAACATCAAAGTTCCATTGTTGATGTAACCGGCATAAAAAGTGTAATCGTACTGATACAGATTACTTGTCGTATTGTCAATTCCTTCCCAAGTAATATTCCAATTAATGAATTCACCCGTTTCAAATGCGTGAACATTAGCGAGAGTGCCATAACTTTGTATTTCAATTGAAATCACTTCATTACCAGTAATTGCTTTTCCAGTTGTAGCTGAAATTGTGTACCCGGTTAAAGGTAAGATTAGCAACATTATCAGGCACAGCGCGAAAAATCTTGCACGAGGGCTATCGGTTTCTCCCACGCCCACCATAGGTGGGCGGATGATGTTTAACTTGCCGCTTTTATGTCATCCCGTTAATTCCGCATCCATTGTTGACTCTGAAAGAGTAGCAACATTGTCATAATCCTGCCAATTTCCTTCACCTTTTACCCACGCAATAATTTGACGATAAGCCACAATCATTGCTGGGAGAAGGATTGCACTAGTTAGCAACGCAAGGAAAATTAAAATCATCATCAGGGTGAAGAAATTCCGTAATCCCGGAATCGCTAATGTTAGACCAGCAGCCAATCCAGCGGTGGTTGTCACAGTTGTCTCAAAGATAGTCTGTCCAGTCCTTGCAACGGCTTTGACTATACCACCAGGTGTCTCGCCTTCTTCCCTAATGCGATCCATGACGTGGATAGAATCATCTACTCCAATTCCAAACACAATGGTACTAATCATCGCTGTGAATACATTCACATTCACATCCCCCCCTCGCATTAAAAGTGGTTGCCAAAGAACTACGACACCAACAGCAGTCATCGTAAATATTGCAAGTCTAGGACTTCTAAACAGAATTGTCATGGTGATTAATAGGACAACCATTGTGGCAATAGTTGCATCCATTTGAGCATTATGTACCCCTTTATTTATGTCTAATGAAACCGGGAGGCCACCAGTCAATAACGAGTTTTTCACCCCTTCAACACCCAGTGCATTACATGATAATGCGTTGTCACACCCACCTTCAGAAAGATAAGAGTCTAGTTGGTCCCTCAGTTCTCCAGCAATACCGAGTGAAATGTATGGTTGATTGACATACACTAATGTTTTTGTTTCCCCCAAATTAGCTAATGGCTCATTCATTAACATTGAACGTATTTCGTAAGAAAGGGTGTCAAATGCGATGTTTATCATGGTCTCTCTTGATGTTGCCGAGGTGATAACAATATCACCAGTGATTATGCATTCTAATTGGGCAGGGTCATCCCAGCAAGGTGAGTGTAATATTTCCCATAATGAGCGGTCATACATCTGTTGGCCCGAAAGATTCACATTTATGTGAACTGCTTTGAGAATTGTGACAAGGCTGATAGAAGTGGTATTTTCTACGTGATTAATTTTCTCTTCTTGCATATATTCTATTGAATCTAAAACTTCTAAATGTCGAATTGGGGCGATGTCATTAATCACGCCGCGGTCTTTTGCATCGATGATGAACATGTTAGTTTGTCCACCTTCAAACACCCTCGAATACTCAGCCAATGCTTCGTAGGATTCCAGACCGGGTGGTACTTCATCACTTGAACCAGTAATGTCCTTGCCCAATTCTTCTCCTAGGATAAAAGCACCTAAACCGCTGACTATAATTGCCACTATTATTACAAAAAAAGCACCTCTTACCGGCACCTCTCCAATCTTTTCCCAAACTTTCTCTGCTTTCTTCCCACCTGTCTTTCTATAGCGTACAAGCCAACCTAAAGCAGGAACCAAAATGATACTGAAAAAGAAGGTGCAGGTGATACCAAGAACGAGGGTGATGCCGACAGTTCTCATCGGCTGGATTGGCACTAACCATGCCCACGCTAGAACGCTGAATCCAATTATTGTGGTTATTGCCGAGAGTAGAACTGCATGACCTGTTGTCATCATCGAATGTACTGTTGCGTCCAAGTACAGTTTTTTATCCCAAGGATCGAGTTCTTCGGCAACTTCACCATCTCTTCTAGCTTGAGCAACGGCTTCAGCATTTTCTTCTAGCAATTTGTTTCTAGTTTCTTCAATCCTGTTGATTAGGTGAAGGGCGTAGTCAACCCCCAATCCAATTAATATCGGGCCAGCGGCAATTATCATTGGAGTGAGCATGATATCTAGAATTACAGTTGTTCCAAAAGTCACCGCCAATGAAAGGATAATTGGTGTCCCACAGATGATAATCACCTTGGGGTTTCGGTGTAGTGCAATCATTACTAAACACACCAATGCTAGACTAATGGGCAACATATCTTCTAGGGCGAGATAAATTGCATCAGATACATCGTGAAGCACAGGTGTAAGTCCTGTGACAGTCACTGCTTGGCGAGTAGGGATTTCTTCCCATCTTTCTTCATTCATACTTGAGAGTTTTACACCACCATAATCACGGCCGCAAAGTGGGTCATCAAATTGATTGTTAATATCAGGATTCCCGGCGCAGTCACTAATTACTGATTTAACATGCTGGATGAATGCTTTATGGTCAAGAATCTCATTACCTTCAGGGTCTGTTCGCGGGTCAACATCTGTTCCATCCATTTCAAATCGGATACCCATGACTACTACCGCAGTATCCCATACGCCGTCTCCATTCGTGTCAATAACCAAGTTTTCTAGTGCCTTTCCTAGATTTTCAACAGTATTGTTAACTTGGTCTTGGTTGTTAGGAATAACGTAAGTGTCGCGTGGGTCTTGACCGGTGATTTGGCACTCAGATGCGGTTAAGATTGGAATACCATATTTTTCTACTGCACAAGTAAATCGACTTGGTGCAGAGTTCCCTTCCTTGATGAGTTGTGAAGCACTGAGTATCCATACTACTCCGTCTTCAGTCCCTCTATCTTCTTTATTCCAATCAATTCCTCTAGCATATCGCCCCATTTCTTTATTATCATCATCACCTTCAAGGAAACTTATCTGTTGAAGAATAGCGACGTCTGTTATATTTTCACTTCCACGTATAGATTCATCATCTATGGCATTATCAGTATGAATATACAGCAATACAATATCAGTTGACCATTGTTCTCGGACATCAAGTAGCAATTCGGTGGAATCAGCTCCATCGGGAAGGTATATTTCGACATCGCCATTAATTTGTTGGCCAAAATTCATGGCATCCTTACCTACGAGTAAGGTAAGTAGAATCATTACGATAACAATTGGTCCTGGTGATCGGAAAACAGTCCTATAGAATCGTCTTGTCTGGCCATCAATAAATGTATGAGTCCAGTCACCAACCAGTGTTGCTTGGTCACGAAACTTGTCACTGATATTCATGTAGGTGGTGAAAATCGGGTGTTGTTTCAAGGATGAGAGTTTCCCGCGGATGTCAAAGTCGCCACTCGACCTCGCTTCCTCCTCTGCCATTGTGCCTTCGTGCTGCCTTGACCATCATCAATAGTTCGCCTCAATATGATATTGAGGGCTAGTTAGTGGTTGGCTTAATCCAATCCGAAGTTCCGAACAATTAACCGTTTCATAATGGCGCGAGTTCCTTGCAGAACTAATCCCGTAAATATCAGGCTAATTCCGAGCATTGAAATCCAAGCCGCCGTTAACCCTGGCCCCACTGTTAGGTTTAGGTCAATTGTCCCACCAGTGAAATCATTGACTCGGTTGAGTGCTCTCATACCGATTGCTGACCCTAAGGTGACTAGGCCTGCACCAGGTAAGCCAAATGCTAGGAATGGTTTCTTCTGAGAGAGTGAAATTAATGCGTAAGATAGCACGGTGAATCCATGACTCATTGCTGTGAATCTAGAGCCCTTAGGTACATCATAGCGAATAATTGTTGGAACTTCTTTTACTGACAAACCATAATCATTGCATTGTTCAAGCATCTCTAGTGTTGATTCCATACCATTATGGTCAAATTTAATTCGTTTCAATGCAGTGTTTGAAAATGCTCTAAACCCACTTTGAGTGTCTCTGATGGATAGGTCACTAGTGAGATTGGAAGCAGCAGTAATCACCTTGACACCTAACTTTCTATAGGTTGGCATATCATCTCCTAAGCCGCCTTCAATAAATCTTGAGCCGATGACGAAATCTGCCTCTTCTGAAAGAATAGGTTCTAAGAGTACAGGAATATCATTTGGCTCATGTTGTCCATCGCTGTCTAGAATTACTAATGCGTACGCATTTTTTTCTAATGCATACTGAAAGATTGACTTTAGGGCAGCGCCATAACCTTTGTTCGCTCGGTGATGCTTGACAGTTGCACCAACATTGTGGGCTATACGTGCTGAGGAATCTGATGAACCATCGTCAACGCATAGCACCTCATCTGCATGTGAGAGGCATTGGAGGACTACACTACCAACCGTTTCCTCTTCGTTATACAGAGGCATCCCCACAATTATGGGCCCTCGGACGGTAGATTCTTCCATCTTATTATATCCGCTCACCGCGCCGTATTTAGCCGTTTAGCCGTAATTATCATTTAAATATAGAAAATAGAGTGCCGAGGTGATCTCTGCAGTCACCCCGACACGAGGGCATTTACTTGGTTCTAAAACTACTGATTTGGTCAGAGTTTAAGATTTGACACATCATTTTGATGATTACTGTTCAATGAATTGACTCACTGTGGTAACAGCTCGCTCGCCATCCAACACTCTGCGTAGGGCATTCAAATTAATGATCAGGGAGACATATTGTTGTCCGTCTGAAGTGCTGTAAGTTGAGCAGTCCGAAAAGGCACTGCTGTTGATGGACACCTTCAGGGCGCCACCAGCGTTGCTCTTTCTAACATATCCAACCAACAGTGTCTGTGGTTCATCATTATCTTCGTTCTCATTCTGGGCTACTTGTTTAGTATTTTTACTCATTTTTTCAACTCCTTGACACTTTTCTTCATAGTTTTACGAATTCGGATTCGGTGCCGAGAATTAGCACTGAGAAGCGAAGGTCCACCATATTATCGTTGAGGGGTGGCTAAATAATGAAAGTGAAGATAGATGTTCCCAGAGGGAAAAATACTGAAAGTGAACAGTTCTCAACCCCCGCATTAAATTCATGAATTACGATAAAACTGGTTTTACAGAGGCACGCAATAGTCAAGACGGGTTGCTATGTCGGCCACTCCATCATGCACTGCTTAGTTACCGGAGGTGCGGGTTTTGTTGGCTCTCATCTAGTCGATTTGCTTCTACAATCAGGTCACAGCGTCAGCATTTACGATAACTTCTCATCCGGGCGCCGAGAATTCCTATCCCACCATGGTGATAATGTAACCGTCATTGAAGGGGACTTGTTGGATTTAGACGCAGTGAAATCTGCAATGGATGGTATTGACATCGTTTTCCATCTTGCTGCTAACCCCGACATACGTCTTGGCACTACAATCACTGATACCGACCTAAACCAAGGTACAGTTGCTACCTACAATGTGCTTGAAGCAATGAGGGTTTGTGGTGTAAAGAAAATAGCATTTTCATCTTCTTCAGTAGTTTATGGGGAAGCAGATGTGATGCCCACACCAGAAGATTATGGGCCACTCTTCCCGATTTCCCTTTATGGTGCGAGTAAACTTGGGTCTGAGGCACTCATCACATCATGGGTTGGGACCTTTGGGCTTCAAGCCTGGCTTTTCAGATTCGCAAATATTGTCGGCGCCCGTGGTACACATGGTGTAATCTTTGATTTCATTCACAAATTACGTGCAGACCCTAACCGATTGGAAGTGCTTGGGAATGGTAGACAGGCAAAATCGTACATGGAAGTACGAGATTGCGCAAGTGCAATGATTCACCTAGTAACCAATACTAATGATGCAATAAATTACTACAACTTAGGAAGCGACGACACTTGCAGCGTTACGAGAATTGCAGAAATTGTGATTGAAGAATCTGGTTTATCTGGGGTTTCAATTGAATACACCGGAGGAGACCGTGGCTGGGCTGGAGATGTCCCAAAGGCAATGCTAGACCCCACTCGTATGCGAGCAGCTGGTTTTGACACTAAATATGATTCAGAGGGGGCGGTGAGATACACTGCTCAAACTCTCATGAAGGAGATTGGAATAGATGATGAATAAAGTAAGACGTAATAGGAATCTGATGACAGATGAGGATGGAGATGCAAGAATAACAGCGTTATTCGGAATTTTCGCTGCATTGACATTAATGGCAGGATTGATGGTTATCAATTCCGTGCCAGTAGAAATAGGACCAGAGGAAGGTTTCCTCGCCCCCAACATCACTGCACCAGCACATATGCCGGGTGGTTCTTGGGGAGATGACTATGTGTTATATGATCACATTGACAGGGATTGGGAATCTGGAATGAGTGGGAAATATTTCCTTATTCAATTCATTGATACAGATTGTGGGCATTGTTGGTCAGAAGGTGAAGAGATGAGTGGCCTGTATAATGATTACAGTGAATATGTTGATTTCGTCTCAGTAGCTATATCATTAGGTAATCCTGGTTGGGTTAGCAGTAAGGAAGAAATTGCAGGTTTTCAAGAGAAAGGTAACTATGTAGGTTGTAATAGTGACTCTAATTGCCAAGATCGTCCGGGAGAGGTCCACCCGTGGATTTATGTGGACACCCGTTCAGATACTGAACAGAGTGATTGGGAGGTGGGTTCCACTCCGTTTGCAGTTATCCTTGATCCAAGTGGCCATGTGATTTGGAATATGGGGGCACATTACCAGCAAGAGGGTCTCCCTGAAGCAATGTACAGATTAATTGGTAGCAATCTAGGCGGTGAATAAATGGTTGACACAATGCTGTTAGTTATTGGTGCAGTGTTGGTATTAGGGATATTTCCCTGCCTTCCCCAAAGTAAAGATTTTTTTTCCAAAAGCGGATTAACAGATACTCGTAGAAGTTTGCTTGGCCTTTGTATATTCACATTTGGTGGTATGATTGCATCAGTATGGACTATAATAATCAAGAATGATTTGGAAGCCACAGGAGCCACTCAATCATGTACTTCTGCAGGTTGTTCTGCATTAATTGGAGATTATAATTGGAATACAATGCCAATAATAGGAATTGAGTGGGGCCTTATGGGGCTTCTTGCGTTCACTATCTTAGGACTCATTGCCCTCTCACTCTTTTTAGATGAATCAAATAGTAGTTGGGTTCATTCTTGGATTAATGCCGGGACAATCATTTCAGGAGCAGGTTTAGTTCCAGTTGCATGGCTTGTTTCGGTGGAATTATTTCTACATGAGGACGCAGTAATTATCTGTCCATTCTGTACATTGGCTCACATAGCAGCGGTTTTAACATTCGTACTCTTCTTCATTCTTCGGAAAAAGCATGACAACGGATCTTGGAATACCTAAGGTTGGTATGTCCCCTGCATTTCGAAAAGCGCTTCATCTGTATCTACATCAACAGGCACCATTCGAGTCACAGTAACTTCAAGTTTCAGTTCTAGAGGGAAATTCTCGCGAAGTTCTGAATACAGTCTAGTCTGTACATCTTCTACATTTCTTCCGCGTAAAACGGTCAGGCAATGTAGTGTTTCTTTCTGTGCACGCTCTACGATGTACTCAACGAGCCACTCTCGCATTGGGAGCGGTGCAGTGTCGTGCTCCTCTGGTGTTCCGGTTTTCCCGTCCATTAGTGTAAATAGTACACTGGCAGGGTATAAATGCAGCGAAGAATTGCTTCTGAAGCAGGAAGGCAAACAGTTTATTTGGGTCCACTTTCAAATATCCGTGTTTGGGTGAAAACTCAAATCATTCTTCTGATTCCGCTGCTACCTGTTCTTTTCTTTCGTTTCTAGTTGGTTTTTTACCATTCAACAAAGGGCTTGCTAGCAACAGTCCAACTAACATTAGCGACAATCCGATTTTAACTGTTGATGAATGAGATGGATTAGACATTACCAGAACTCTTGGGGTCGTAGCAGCGGCAATCGCTACGCCCTCTGAGTCTTCAGCAATTACCGTTAACTTTGAATTATCAGCAACAACTCCTTGATTATTCGGGAATTGATAAGTAAGGTTGACAAAGGTTATGCCATTATTTTGGATTGAGAAATCCCCTAATTGCCATGCACCCGTTGGTTCTGAAAATAATAATTCTCCACTAGATGAATTGATGACGGCTGCAGACCTAGCTACACCTTGATGAAATCTAATTCCGTTGAATAATTCAGGTTTTTCAATTTCAACTTGATCTTCTGTGATAATGAAGGTGAAAGTACCACTTGTTGTTGGCAGATATGTTTGTATTTCGAGTGGCCAAAATTCATCACCCAAATCTCCGATCTCTGTTCTATTATGGGTGTTAATTGAAATTTCTTGCTGACTATTGCCAGCAGCAGAGAGGAATCCCTTGTGTAGTGCGTTTCTAGTAATCAAGCCGCTACTAGGTTGTTGATCCCCCATCCAAATAGTGGGATACTCAGCCTCTAATGGATTCTGACCCATTTTCCAAGATTGGTTTGTTGCAACTCTGTTTCCCAATAAATCAACTCCATCATCTGGATGGAGTGCTATTCTAGTCACTTGTCCTGGCCTGCCTTCAACGAATTCTGAAATTACTGGGTCAACTTCTGCACATACCTCGCACCAAATTGCTGTTGATTCTCTGAGAATAACAACTTGGTCAACTGATTCAGGCCAAGAATTTGTACAAGATAGCCCTTCACATTTCGTTGATTCTTCACTTGCAGTTGTCACTAGTGTGTTGAACGGCAGAATCAACAAGGTTGTGACCATTAGTAAGGCCATCAAGTGATTCTTGTGCATGGTTGTCGGACGGGTCTCCTTTACATAGGCGCGCCGGCGGCGCGGTTTCTATGAGTAAGAGGTGGTACAATGAGCACCGCCGCGACCCGTGGCGCCGAAAGGCGAAGTCATCGGGATATCGCTCACGTTCTGCATACAAATTACTGCAGTGCCAAGAAAAGTTCAATTTAATCAGAGAAGGGGATACTGTTCTTGATGTTGGATGCCACCCAGGGGGCTGGTCACAAGTCTCTGTTGAGTTAACTGGTGAAACCGGTCGTGTGATTGCAATTGACCTTAGGCCATGTGAGCCGATTCCAGGTGTGGAATTAATGGTTGGAGATATCACTGAAGAGAGTACTCAAAGACTGATTCTTGAGATGCTTCAAAGGAAACCAATACATGCGATAGTTTCTGATATTTCACCTAGATTAACAGGGCAATACGAAATGGACCAAGCGATTTCAGTTGATTTGGTTTGCATGGTAATGGATTTTGCAATCCCTTTGTTAAATGATGGTGGTTCATTCATTACGAAGGTGTTTCAGGGTCGAGGGATTGAGGCTATTGTGAGGGCTGCTAAAATCCGTTTTTCAAAAGTCCAGAGATTTTCACCTGTTGCTAGCAGAAATTCATCTTCTGAAGTCTACCTTGTTTGTAAAAATCGGTTGCCCGCCAATAAAATTGATGGCGACGAAATATCAATAAGGATGGCTGTGGAGAAGGAATTGGCCGATCAAGGCTTTATCATTAACTCAGAAGATGAAGAAGTAAATGATTCTGGCCCCATTGGATTTTCAGTTCATCGGGCTAAATAATCATTAACGCATTGGAATTTGAAAATTTTCACTTTCAATTAGTGGGGGCATAGCCCCCGCCGTTTCACTTTCAGTCACCTCTCTCCGTAACTCTATACTACCGCAAGGTGTTTGATGGTATTATGACCCAGACAATGAGCCAAAAAGTGAACGATGATGAAAGAAGAAGTGCAAGGCGTGCAGCAATATTACGCCATCTCCATTCGGTTAAGAACAATTCAGGAACTGATGTAGAGAAACAATTGATGAAAGTCAATCAATTGAATGCCGGCCAACAAGTAGGAAAACTGGAAGTCCTAGTATTACGAAGATATCCACGTCGCCAAATTCATTCAGCAAATTATCGTGGCCCAGTTGCAGCTGCTTGTGGAAGAGATGAAACAGGGGTTGTTGGATTGGTGCTATGGGGTGACCAAGTCGACAAAGTAAGAACCGGAGACGTCATCAGAATTTCTAACGGATGGTGCCGCCGCTCACATGGTGAATTAGTTGTAAGTTCAGGTCGAACAGGGAAGTTGTCAGTGATTCAGGCTTGAACTCTTGACTGAGTAATATTCGAGCCTATGGGCAACCATCAAAAGGGGGTGGCCGTTCGGCGGCTCATTCGGTGATTGATAGTGGTAAAGACAGCAACCATCTGCAATGCTTCAGGTAAGCCTCTAGTTGAGCGGGATTCCACATCATTCCCTTGTCCAAAATGCAATACTCCAGTTGGGCGTTCAGCACAATGTCGAAATCAAGGCGTACCTTACATCTGCGTTTCTTGTGGATTCCAAGGACCTTGAGGTGATTTGAATGGGTGAAGTTGCGATTAGATACAAGATAATGGTCCATCCGAATGCTGAAGTAGGTGCAGATGAAATTGCTGCAGATCTTTCAAAGATGGAAAACGATGTCGGCGTAGTACAGTCAGTTGAGACTAAACCGTTAGCATTTGGTATGAGGTTCGTTGAAGCATATTGCGTCATTCAAGAAGGTGACGGAACAGTTGACAACTTTGAGGATGCAATCCGTGCAATAACTGGTGTGGGTGAAATCGAAGTTCTAGAAATTGGTCGCTTAATGTGATTCAATTCAAAATTTGGTTTTTGGCTTTTTACCGAACAACCAATTTTGTCATTAATGATTCTATAATTGAATTCACGATTGATGTATGGGTGCTCTAGTGAACTCTCGCAACAAGGTTGTGGCATAGGTGCCTGGTGGCAAACTAAATTTGAAATTGATACAAGCCCCATCTTCATGCCAGCGATCATTTTCCCCCGGGCCATCCTTCCACCGACTACTATTTTCGGACAAGTCTACAACAGTTTGAATCTGATATGTCAAATCCGAGTAACTCCCAGTTAGAGGGCGTTTTGTACCACGCGTAGTCAAGCGAGGGATTTTGTCTATGACCCAAGTCACAGATTCTAATTCTAATTGTTTCATAATTTTCTTTTCCAATTTAGCAATTTCACCGCTTGAATTGGAAGATTCTGTTCCAAGTAGAGTCCCACAAACTGCCAGTCTCCCCATCAAACAATTTCTAGTAATTCTCTCCATTAAAGGTTCTGTGACAGTTGCTAATTTGCCAGTATCAATTTTAGACGAACCGTCAATTGGCCCAACTACATCGCCAACGACTGGCTTTGAAATTGAGATACCCGAACGAATTCGTTCACCCAATAAATGGTTGAATGCCAGAGATTGAAGGGAATGTATGGTCATCAATTGCAGATTATTTGGTAATTTTCTAAATGCTTGAATCCAGTTATCTGGTTTATTTTTCAATGAATATAGTATATCTCTTTCGTATCCTAATTGTTTAGGTATCATTTCTATTGCAGCCTCAACATCATGGTTTTCCCGCCAATGACTCCTGAATTCAGCAACTTCAACTCGCTCGTTTAGCCCTTCCATGCCGAGATATGCGTTTACAGCATCTTCCCATTCACCTTTGACAACGTGTCTACCAACTACTGGCGTCACAGGACGAGTTGAGCCAAACCTCTGAGGCCCTACCCAATTTGGAAAGAAACCCTCGCCTAACTTCTCTACAAGTGCAGCGTGGATTTTTTCAACTTCTTGAATTACAGCTTCTTCATCTAACGGTTTCCCATCTTCATCTGCGCACCCTCGTACTGTGATACTGAATCTGTTGCTTGTATGGGCGCCCATTGCCAACTTTTGATGTGTGCGCCCTAAAACTTCAATTTGCACATCAGTTATATCGACTTCAGAAACTTTTCTTGTTGGAGCATCAATAACAAAAAGTTGTGTGGTAACGGCCCGTTTATCCTTTGTTCCAGAAAACCAAATCCTCTTACGAGACATTTTCAAATGTTTTGCTAGACGGTTAACAAAACGGTTTGTTTCCCAGTTGTCTAAAGTGACACGTGCAACGGTAAAACGACCTTTAGGGTCTAGGGCCGGGATGGCTCCTTCTTCAGTCACTCTAAAATCAGCAACTCTTACTTTTATGAGACCGCCAATACCACTGCCATCACAAACCCATTGGTCAAGCCCTAAAGTGGCGGCTATGCCAGCAGAGTCCATTCACAATTCTCCTCAAGAGAGTTTTATCGTAGAGAATTCAGATACTAAGTCAGTACTAATGGACTTGAGAATTTTTGTTGCATTCTTACCTTTCTTGACTCTTAGGTAGAGTTCCGGTTCGTCAAGGCCAGGATGGCCAGTGAAGTAATTTGAGTATTCAACATCCTTGTTGTCGTTTAGTCGTGTTCTGAACAGTTGTAATGCGGTATGGCTTTCACCAATTAACCGAATTCGCAGCTCGTTTCCCTCGTTGAGTAGTACCTTGATTGCCATGTCTATCGTTTTGGCGACTTGCGACCCCATTTTGAACCTTTGGAAAAGAATAGCAGTTGTAACGCCCCCGTCGGCCTTCTTACTTATCAATGGGTGGCGGGTGGGCGGGGTATGAAAGAGGGTGTTTCGGATGACCGTACATCACGCCTGATTTCAGTGTTTGAAAAAGGCTCGCTCGGACTTCTTTTTACGGCCGTGGTAATTACTCTTATTTTCGGGTTGTTTCTTTTTCCTTTACCTGCATTTCATACTGATTTAGAAGCATTTGCCCCCGATGGTCCAAATGATACATCTGAAAAAATGATTGAAGAAGCGTTCGGAAAGGAGCGCATTCCTCTTTTTGTTCATGTTGAAGTTAATGGTGGCGGCAATGTCCTATCGATTGATTCACTTATGCAGCAACAATCTGATTTGGATGATGTATTAGCATGGTCAGAATCCCATGGCCCAGTTATTTCAGAATATATTGCAATCCCGGATATCATTCAGAGGGGGCTCGATGAAACGTCACCGGGCGCGAAATTGAGTGAAGCAACCTCTTGGGAACAATTGCTTAACGATACTTTGGACGAAGGGCAAACATGCGCTGATGGTGCCACAAATGATGATTTAATCATGCTAGCGAGTTTTGGCAGGGATGCATTACTAAACAAAGATCTGCAATTCGAGTCTACAACTTGTATGTGGCTTGACTCAAATAGAACAACTGGAGATGCTACACCTTATGCTTCAAGTAACCTGTGGGTACTTTACATCAGACCAGACCTTGATGACGAGGCGCGTCAAAATATGGTCCATCTTTTAAGTCTGCAATTTGATACATTAGGTGAACAAGGGAACCTAACTTATGGTTTGATTTCAGATGATGTACTAAGTCATGATATTAATGAAGGCACAATAGACAATCTAGTTTGGTTGATTGCTGGAGCACTGCTCGTAGTGGTGATAATCTTATCTTTTGCATTCCGTTCAGTAAGAGGGGTTATTTTTCCGCTAGCAGCCCTCTCAATGGCAATTGTTTGGACTTACGGTGCATTGGCAGCGATAACTCCGACCTTTTCGGTGTTACATGTCGCAGTAGCACCTGTTGTATTGGGACTTGGTATTGATTATTCCATACACCTTCAGAGGAGTTATGAGAAACGACGGTCTGAAGGGTCTGATACACCTGAGGCATGGGCACTGGCGCTAAATGAATTGTATCTAGCCCTCACTTTAACGGTCATTACGACTGTGGCGGCTTTCCTATCAAATGTGGTGTCTCCTTTGCCCCCTGTTCGTTCTTTTGGTTTGGCTTTGGCTTTTGGAGTAGTATCAGCATTTGTAACCTCAACAATTGTTGTTGGTTCCATGCACGTATTGATGGAGAAAAGTGCGCAAAAATTCCGACCTAAGAGCCATTGGGATGGGTTGAAGGTCAAAGCTCGGGAAGTTGTGATCACTCAGAGAAGAACGCAAGCATTTGCCCTAATTTTTGTTGTGATGTTGACTGTTGGCAGTGTTATTGCGGCTGCTGCAAAATTGGAAACCGAATTTGACCTCACAGATTTCTTGGCTGATGATATGGAAGTCATGCAAGTTCGTGCTGATATCTACACCTCATATGAGGCAACAGGTTGGCGGCCAATCTATATCTTATCAGAGCCACTGCCTGGCCAAGTAGCGATTGTTGACGATTTAGAATTCATTGAAGCTAGTAAGATAATGAATCACCGTCTAGAATTAGCGCCGCGTGTCGTAATACCACGTGCTGTCGGCGATGGCGAGCCGATGATTGAGTCAATACACACAGTGTTGCAAGACGCAATTGAGGGTGATACTGAATTTGGGGTTCGTCATGGATTGAGAGTTATTGGGGATGACTTAGTTGGAAATGATTACAATACAGGCGATGCTGTAGAAGCTCTCATTGAATTAAGTGAAAATCAGTCAGTAGGAGATGCGCTATCTGGGTCAACATGGTCTGAGCGAGTAGGAGATGTGGCATACCTGTCATTTGACTCACAGAGTGGGTGCGCCAATGGGTGTTTACAATTCATGAGGACTGAAATTATGGTCCAAGTTTCGAGTAACAGTGAATCGATTGAAGCGGTTGAAGGTTTGGAAACAGTAATTTCGCAATCTAGTGGTAAATATGGGATTCAGGCAGCGATGTTCGTTAGCGGTGACCCAGTGAGGCTCAATCTAGTCTTAGAAGGATTAACTACTTCTCAACTAGAATCAACAGTCATCAGCCTAATTGTGTCAACTATTGTTCTATTTGCATTAACCCGCCGCATCGGACTTTCAATAATTGTAGTTACTCCTGTGGCAATTGCCGCAATTTGGGTTGTTGGAGCAATGGCATTGTTGAATCTCAACTGGAATGTATTAACTGTGATGGTCACAGCTCTTACGATTGGTTTAGGTATTGATTATTCAATCCACGTGTGGCGAAAGTATGAGGATTTGAAAGAGAAGTTGGAGCCATGGGAGGCGGTTAAGGAGATGCACGCCACTACCGGAGTAGCACTGCTTCTTTCAGCAGGGACCTCTATTTGTGGATTCTTGGTTCTCAGACTATCGCCGATGCCAGTTGTTCAGGATTTCGGGGTAGTCACTTCTCTAACTGTATTATTTTCTCTAATTTTAGCACTTGGTTTGATGCCCCTATTACTAACAGCAGATAGTCTTAGAGATAATGAAAATGCTCAGATAGATTGATTTCAACCAATCATTCATCTGATGGGATAAGATTCTCAATATCAACTTGTAATTCTCTTGCCACTAAAATCAAAGCCATCCAGGCAGTGATGTGACCTAGGGATTTGCGCTTTCGTTGCGCCCTTCTCATTACTTCTTGGCGCGCAAGATTAGATTCTTTTGAGATCAATTGTAATAATGCCGGGACATTGAATGATTGTTGGCCAGTATTTACAATTATAGATTTTGACACTGGTGTATTTGATTCATTATCAGTTTTATAGATTCGGTCTTTTTCTTGTGAAATATTGTTATCTGATTTACTTGAATTCTTAATTTCAGCATTTCCTTGGGGGCAATTAGGTGGTTGCTCTAAGACTGTAGTCCGGGGGAACCATCCTAGGGGGACAGATACATTATCTAGTTCAGTATTTGTTGAAAGTCTGTCATCTTTGGATACCAACCACCCTTTTGCAAGGAGTTTAGTCAATAGAATTTCAGCATCAGTTGGCGCTAACCAACCAAGGTCAAGACTCCATGTCCGAGTTATTGAACTTGCATCAAGAGGTTCATTCCCCCAAGTTCTCCAAGTCATAGCTAGGAGACGACGAATGTCATGTTCTGCCTCGCTTACCTGACTCAATCTAATCACCTAGTATGCGTGCACCATCAAGTACCCACCCAGCGATATGGTCATCACTTCTAAGTGACACCATATGCCCTTCATCTGGGGCAAGCCACCAAGTGAATGACTGCCGTAGGATGGCAGGCAATCTATCCATTACAAAAGATAGGTCTCCTTTCCTCTGACTAATCAACACGGCTGAATGTGGTCCGAACTGTTTTACTTCTAGTAGTCGAGGTGTTAGTGTGTCAGTAATGTAAGTAAGGGAAACTTCACTTGGAAGTTTTATCCTCACCATTACTCGCTCTGTTACCGCATGACCGAGTGCGATTTCTTTGTCTTTAGCAAAGATATCAATGGTTGTTCGTTGACATCCAATCATCAGTAAATCCATTACATCTTTGTGAGATGTAGCGCCTGCATCAATTTGGACATCTTCATTTTCTTCAATAAAATCCCTTAGTATACTGAAAGGTAGTCCTGATACTCTTTGGTTTCGAAATTCAATATGTAGAGGGTAGTCTAGAAGTCTAGAATCATCAAATTCAATGGGCCCCGGCCATAAGCCATCTGTACCCCACACGAACCTCGCCCTCTCCTCCATAACCACTGCTGATAACTCAAAGTGCATCAAGTCTGTGTTTCGCCATAAGCACAACAACAAAGACAGAGGAACTTTTGCGAGCCCTCAAGTATTGAGGGTGAATACCTAAAATAGGGTCGATGGTAAGGGTTGTTTGATGGTTAAGTATATTGCAAGAGACCCAAAGACAGGACTCCCTCTACAAATAGGTGAAAGGGGGATTCCCGGACATGTTGATGAAGCGTATAGGGCGCCCCAAGGGTATTGGGATGCAATCAAATATTTCGACATTATACCATTATGCAATGGCTCTATTCAGGCTTTAGAAATTCGTTGGAAGGAAAAGCCACAACTTGTTTCTCGCGCAGATGGTGTCAGGGCTTTACCTAGGGTGATGCGTAGTGACCAAGATGCTGTACAAGAACAATTGAAATTGGCTCTATCGGATGTCAAATCAGAAATCAGGGTTTCCGCTCTTTTTTCCCTACCCTATTGTGCTTTGGTTGAGGCAGACGAACTGTTCGAACATCTACGTGAATTAATTGATGATATAGACCCATTAGTGAGAAACTCAGCATCAAAATGTCTTGAAATAGTGGCTCCAGTGTTCCCTTCGGCAACTGAAGAAATGTTAGCACAAGAGTTACGATCGAGTAATATTAATCGCCGTAAATCTGCTTACAATGCTCTGAAAGAAATGTGTAAAGTTTGGCCTGAAGTGGTAGTTTTCCATTTAGATGACCTTCTACGCCTAGAGGATGAAAAGTTAAGGGTTGAAGCGGCAAAAATCCTACCCCCTCTTTCTCGTACTAAATCAGCCTCGGTTTGGGATTTGATTGGGTGGGCACTTGGTGATGATTCAGACAAAGTAAGGGCCCAGGCTGCTCGCACATTGCCAACACTTGCTGCGGCACAACCAAGAATTGCTAAAATACTCATTGAAAATTCATTGTTTGATACCTGTGCAGCAGTAAGGAAACCAGCATTACGTGCTCTAAATTCCATGGATATCACAGGATTCAGAATGAATCGCCTTTGTGTTGATGGTGCTCGCCATACAGACCCAGCAATCAGAAGAGCGTGTATATTGATGATGCCTCGTTTATTCACTGAAACAGAGATGCGGATACAGGCTTCAGATTTATTGCGTCATGAGACTAAGCCGGATCTAATATTATTGCTTGAAGAATTATCTAGAGACCCTGAAATTGATGGCGGCGAAGATGAGAAAAATCGATACTTGGCGAAGGCCCCACCGGCAACAGACATTGATGGAATACCAATATTGCCACCTGCTGATTTATCACCTCAAAAGCAACTATCAAGCCAAGAAAAAAGAGATGAACCCAAATCTAGAGAGTGAATCAGCAAATCTCTCTTTGCGTCATTATTAAAGAGGGGCGTAAGGTGGGCGGCTCGCTGAGTGATTATATGAGTGCAAAATCAGGCGATTGGAAGGCCGAGCAGTTTGAGCGTTTATGGAACGGTCGTAGTGTCAAAGGGGACAACCCTGTGAAGGCAGCAAAGTTCCGCCAATATATGCGAGAACATGTCCGTCAAAAGATTCCTGACATCAAATCAGTTAATGGCCGTCGTCAAGAACGTAAGGAAGGTGGCGGTGTACACATGGATGAAAATCGTTTCTTCACAAAGGAGTACTGTCGAAAGTACTGGATGGGCGAACTACAAGAAGAAATTCGTGAAGCCGAGTCCTACTGAACTGGACTGGTGAGAAAATGTCTAAGCAAACAGCAGTATCCAACATAAAGTTCTCATCGTGGGACTTGGATCCTTCAATTCTCGAAGCCCTTTCAAAGAAAGGCTGGGAATACGTTACTCAAATTCAAGCAGAAGCAATCCCCTTGGCTCGTAGCGGTCGAGATGTGGTCGGTCAAGCTAGAACCGGTTCGGGAAAGACCGCTGCATTTGGAATTCCTACTATTGAGTCAACTGAGGCAAATGGTGAACTTCAAGCAATTATAATCACCCCTACTAGGGAATTGGCACAACAAGTAGCAGAAGAATTACAATGGCTTCAGGGAGATAAAGGATTAGGGATCATCACTGTTTATGGTGGTACTGATGTGGACAAGCAGGCCAAAAAATTGAATGATGGCGTGGAAATTGTTGTTGGGACCCCCGGCAGAATAATCGACATGAGTAAAAGAGGTCACCTCAAACTCGAAAATATCTCAACTCTATGCCTAGATGAGGCAGACCGCATGCTTGACATGGGTTTCTTCCCTGATATTCTATGGGTTCTAGAAAAGATGGAAAACAGAAAGCAAACCATGCTTTTCAGTGCCACTTTCCCAGAGGAGGTTTTGGAGGCAGCAAATACCTTCATCACTAATGCGGAGCATGTAATGTCTGATGATTTGGAAGTTGACATCCCTGAAATTGATCAGATGCATATATCAATTGGCCGAGCCAATAAATTGTGGGCATTGGGGAGAATCCTTGCGAATATGGATGATGATGACCAGATGATGATTTTCTCAAATACCAAGAGGATGGTAGATTTGTTAACTCAGCGATTGAACAAAATTCGATTCAATGCAATTGGCCTACACGGTGACATGCCGCAAAACAAGCGTGGAAGGATTATTGATTCCTTCAAAGATGGTATCGAGAAGATTCTCATTTGTACAGATGTTGCGGCACGTGGAATCGATGTTGATGGGGTTACAATAGTAGTAAATTATGATCTTCCAATTGATGTTGAAAGTTATGTTCACAGAATCGGAAGGACTGGTAGAATGGGCCGTAAAGGTACTGCGTGGTCATTCGTTACCGGCGAAGATAAGGGTCAATTACAGAAAATATCTGCGACATGGAATTTATCTATTCCCGAATCAGAACCACCTGCATTACCGAAGGGTGTTGACAGAGACCCAGTGCGGAAGCAACAAGATTGGGGTGAAGTAGCCAATAATTTTGGAATGGTTCCAGTGAAAGTTTCTGTTGGCAAGCACCAGGGTGCTACAAATCATACTTTGACAAATTGGTTTTCGAATGAAGCAAAACTTGACCAACTCGCAATCGGCGAGGTTTCTATTGAAGGTGATTCAAGTGAGGTTGAGATTCATCTTGATAAAGTTGAATCTGTGATAAAAGTAATGGCAAACCGAGATTGGAACGGCAATTCAGTAAATCTTGAAATAAGCCGATAGAGTTGATTTTTCAACTAATTAGGTATTATTCCTCTTCTTCGGATTCATTTCTCCAATGTAATTTGAGTGCTGCGAATGATGTTGCAATTCCGCTGACCAACAAATATCTCCAAGCTTTCCCAGATATAGTATCCCATTGTTTTGTTTCTTCACTACAATAAGCGCTGATAATATCTTCACAACCTTCAGCCTCAATCCGTTGCTGTTCGGCTTCATCATCAAACCCGAGGGTGTAAACAGAAGAAGTTGCTAAAATCCCTGCTAGCAATAGAACTACTACAGATAACTGTGGTAATGGCTGTCGTTGTGAAATATGAGTTGGTAATGAGAATCGCATATTTAGGTCACCCATTTGTTTTGTTTTAGCAGGGCCACCTACTGCCAAGTACCAACCAGTCCACCCTAGAACAATTACTAACAGAAATCCAATTTCAAGCATGAATTGATGGAATTCCCACATTGGTGCCCAACAACCGTATTCCCCTGGGTTCTCCACACATCCGCTCACTGCCAAAGGATATAGGACCACAAGGCGAACTAAGTTTAACAAACTGAGAACCCCAGCCATGACAAATATACCCCGTAATTTCAAGCGTTTTGAAACCCCTGGAGTCATCCAAATCATGAATGAAACAAAAGCAATCTCATGTATGCCTGCACATTCATCAGTTACTTCCAACGGGTCCATACTGCTGCCAATGAATGATGCATGAGTGAACTGAAGGATTGTAGCAGGACCATCTGTAGTGACATAAGAAACGCTTTCTGCACCAAATATCAGTGAGTGGGTGTGGTACCATGCCCATGTTATCGCTTCTTGATAAATTGCAAAACTATCATTGGGATAAGTTATCCATCGATAGAATAGTTCAGCCACCACTAATAGACCAACAACGATACCAATTATTTTCAATCTGTCACCGATTTCTGACCACGAGACATCATCCTCTGGCCGTTCCATGTATGCTTGATGAGCCACCTCCCTATCAAAACAATGTCTCTGAATGGGTTGAAAAGAGGTAGTATCCTCGAAGTGTCCGAGGAACCATCGATGCTAACCCTAAACTTGCTGGGATATCATTGCCCTGTGCCAGTTCACGAGACTAGAAAAGCTCTAGTTGGAATGGAGAAAGGTACAACTCTTGAAGTAATTGCTGATGATGCTGAGACAAAGCATGATATTCCATTGTTACTAGACAGGATTGGAGCCAGACTGCTTTCTCTCGTAGAAGATGCTGGCGAAATTACATTCATTATTGAGAAACAGTGAGTTGAGAATATGGGTTCAAATAACGAGGTTTCAATTCATGAGGCTAAGGATATTCCAGCTGATGCTAGTTTACCAACTGAATTTGGAAACTTTAGAATCCGTGTTTTTCATGAGCAATCAACTAAATTAGATCATGTTGCATTAACTCTTGGTGATATGATTGGACCTGACCCAGTGCTTGTGCGTATTCATTCAGAGTGTTTGACAGGAGATGCATTTGGAAGTCTGAGGTGTGATTGTGGTCCACAATTGAAATCAGCAATGGAGCTGATACATGAAGCAGGTTGGGGATGCGTTGTTTATTTGCGCCAAGAAGGCCGAGGGATTGGTCTGCGTGAGAAAATAAAAGCCTATCATCTTCAGGATGAAGGAGTTGATACCCTAGATGCAAATATCATGCTCGGGCATCCTGCTGATGCGCGGGATTATAGAATTGCGGCTGAGATTCTGAAGGCATTAAACATCACCGGTGTCAGCCTTTTGACAAATAATCCTGACAAAGTTCAACAGATGAATAATCTAGGTATAGAAGTAATTGAGCAAATACCTCTAGTTGTTGGTGTGGGGGCAGATAATATTGAATATCTTTCAACTAAGGTTCAGAGAATGGGTCACTCGATAGATCTCGAATCAATAAATGACAAAAAGTAAGGTGTCATTTTCACATTGTTAACTACGCCGCATTACCGCTACACCGATTGACATTTGTCTAGATATATTGCTAATTAATGAGAGTGAGGGCCGCGACCGGGAATTGAACCCGGGCTGGCAGGACCACAACCTACCGTCCTAACCCCTAGACCACCGCAGCCAATAGGTGTCCTGCCCACATACCCACCCCTAATCAACCGTTCTACCATGTCATGAAAGCGAGGGGTTGAAGGGCGTCCCCTACACGCGCAGTCTATGGAACAGCGTACGAATGGATGTGTAGCCGGCATATTGGTTCTCTTGATGCTTGTTAGCATATCTACTCCTGTGGCTGGAGATGTCGTAATACGTTCAGAAGTTGTTGATATTTTCCCGTCCGGGACTTTTGATAATTCTAGTGAATGGGCTCTTACTACACAATATGGATTTACTCCTGGTGAGCAAGCACACTGGACTGAGACGATGATAACTGATAGTCACCTATCATTTACTCACGAAAGGCCTCAAAATGTTGTTGAGGATACAAGTTGGGCGTTATATTCTCCGACAAGCAGTAATCTTTCTTTGGGCATCCCTGATGGCGGTTATAGTTGGAGTAAGGGGCCAGAAATAGAACTTACAAATTTTGATATGACGGCTTTGTCAAATGACCCTCTACTGAATGCAACATTGATGGTTGCGTTTGCAATACCTGAGACACTTCAGGATGATCAAGTCCGAATTGAAATTGAGTGGGATGGAAACATAGAGTTGTTAACGAATTTTGCTCACACGCCATCAGCGATTGACAATATGCAAGGAAATCCGCTAGAGTTGTCTCTTGATGGAGTCACAAACTGGACTTGGAATCAGTTAGAGAATTTACTTGTCACTGTTGATTATGTTTCGGTTGGCGGGATTGATGACAGCGAAGTAAGAGTTGATGCAATTGGAATCAAGGTTTTGCATCAGACACAATGGTCAGGACTCGATTCTGGGAAGGCGGTGTATTCCGAACTTTTAGCAATGTCACCATTCGAAGATATTGATTTGTCATCAGGTAGTCAAAATAATCTCATCACTACTAGTTGTGGGCTTGAGGTGGTGACAGGTGGAAACCCGGGTGGTTGGATAACGCCTGCTTTGCAGTTGCCACATGACCAGACATGGGGTCGAATCCATTTATTTGGTAATGCGAGTGTGTCAATTGAAATACAGAGTAGTACAGATGGTGCTAGTTGGAGTTCAGGAGTTGGAATCACTGATGGCTCTCTAATTTCAGCAGGTAACTATCTTCGTGCCGACATTGTCATTTTCGATGGTTGCATTTCTGGTTTAAGAATTGATTTCAATGACCCGACAATCTCAATTAACGGCGAAATTACTGGGATGACTGATGGTTTACAGGCTGAGTATAGTTATCTCAGTTTCGCGATAGGAACTAATTTAGTTTCGACCCAACCGATGACAGTTGGTTCGTTCTCGCTTTCCTTCCCTATTGGGCGGTATCTCCCAGTAAGTGGTGAAACCTTGGATGTGGGAGTTGGGGCGAGGTTTTACTGGTCATCAAATGGGGTGCCTGAAACCGTTGTAGCTCAAATTGAGGATATTACCCTTTCAGGAGGATTCGTTGTTGAATGGGATTACGATCCTACCTGTGAAAGACCTGCAGATGTTTATCTGAATGAAGATGGTATTGGTGATGTGGTATCGTTTAGAAACACATGTAGTGACGATATTACTCCAGTCAGCAATCTTATTGTCACAGCCCAAAGTCAGAATGTCTCTCTTGTTGAAGTCAGTGTTGAAGATGGTAGGTTGGTTTTCAATCAACAACCAGAACAATCAGGGATTGCTCCTGTTGATATCAACGTAGTAGATGAAAGAGGTAATTTGTGGTCGACTACTATTGATGTGTTGGTTGCTTCAGTTGACGACCCACCTACATACGATATTCTACCTCAAGAGGTGCTTGTCCCTGTTGGGGAATCGGTATCAATTACTCTAAATGTTCAGGACATTGACACTGAAATAGGGCAGGTTTCAATTCTTACGGATAAATCATGGGCCACCATTGACCAATACCGTAATCTAAACTTCGCACCTCTATCTCCAGGGACATTCGATATTTCGATCTCATTTTCCGATGGCACAACTACATTTACTGAATCAATAACTGTGCTAGCGACATCTGACCCTGATTTGTTAGTAGAGAGTGTTGAGTTTGATTCCGAAAAAATGATTGTTGGTTCAGTTAACGAAATCAAAGTATGGGTTCGTAACGATGGATTGAGTCCTGCATCTTTAGTGAGCATCCGATGTTTTAACGGTCAAACATTAATTGGAAGTGCGAATATAACCCATATTTCAGCAGAAGGGTTAGAATCCGCATCATGTTATTGGCAGTTGCCTATGGATGCAGGAAACACATCTTTGAGAGTTTATGTTGACCCTACCCACGATATTTTTGAAATTTCAGAAACAAATAATGAGTACTCATCATCTGTTAATGTCTTACCATTAGATAACTCTGCAACCACAGAGGCACAACAGGATGGGTGGGTGGCTAATCTGCCTCCAAGTACAATTTGGATAGTAGCTGTTAGCGTTATTGTATGTGCAATTATTGCTTTACAACTGGGGCCAGGTAAAATCAGGCGAGAAAGTTGAGTTGGTAAAAGCCAATATCAGGCTTTTCAAATTATTTGATTTCAAGTATATAGTGTGCGCTTAAAGACGGATAATCCTTGATTTTCGGAAAATGGTTATAGGTGGCCCGTGACTGAAAAAATTGCTTTCGCATTGTCAGCAGCGTCTGACAGGGGGCGGAAGCGGGGGTATTTGCGATGGGAAAACTAAAGATTCGCCTTGAAACTGATGAGTGGATATACGAAGAATATGATTTGAATTGAAGTCTTAATCAATCTAATTGATTCGGACATAATTCCTTTGTTGATGAATCATTCTTAATTTGCTGGGTTACCAGCGTTTTGGATACACATCCGTAGCCATCAATACTAGGTTTGGTCTAGCGACTTCGCCCCCTTTCATATTGGCAACATCTTCACCGTTTACAGTCATTGAAGCCAATGCTACAGCCTCACCTTTTAGTGAAACCATTAGCACTTCATCCCCCCTCTGTAAGTCTGTATGCAGCCCAACAACTCCTACTGAAGCTAGAGGTGCGCCATGTGCAACTGCAGCAACAGCCCCGTCTTTTAGAGTGATTTTTGGAATCCCTGATAGAAGTGATTCAACTGGGAGCAGAATTTTCTTCATCCCTGATGTTTGGTCATGTTCCTTCCATAGGTGAATAGCATCAGTCAACTGGTGCATACTAACTGCATCATCTTCCGAAAATGAACCACTTTTACTCCGCCTTAATTCGAGTAGTTCCACTTCACCACTAAGTAATAGGCCCATATCACGGCTAATTGTTCGAACATAGGTTCCGGCTTCACAATGAATTGAGGTGAGAATGATTCGTTCATCTCGTTCAATCAAATCAAATGTAGAAATTGTTCTCTGCCTCACTTGAACCTTCACTGCGGATTCTTTTGGCGGAACATTGTGGATACGTCCAGTTAAGGATGCAATAGCATTTCCAAGTTCGTCATCACTTATTCCTTTAGGGAGTTTGAAAATACAAATATACGTCTTGTCACCCTTTAGTATACGGCCAGTTAAACGGGTTGCGTTACCTGAAAGAAGGACTAGCCCACCAGTGGCAAACGGGTCTAGAGTGCCCCCATGGCCTAATTTTTCTAGCCCTAACATATCTCGAACCCATGCTGCTAGTTGGTGACTACTGGGCCCTGCTGGTTTATCCAAAAGAACCCAACCACTAGTCAATAGTTCATCTACAGTTCGTCGCTCTGGCGGGCACCCATACTTTGAGTCAGTAGTAGCTTCTGAGTCAATGATTGTCATTTTTTGCATAATTATTCAACTCCTCTTTTCACAAGTTCAGTCTCAACAAGATTAGCCACTTCATCGGCTGTTAGAGTATCTGAATTGATAATGAGATTGTAGGGTGTTTGATTGTCTAATGAAATTTGATAAAGATTATGATATCTGATCTGATCAGTTTCCATTCTACTATGAATCCTTGCCAGTGCGTCTTTGTGGTTTCCGCCTTCTCTCTTCACAACTCTTTTTGCCCTCTCTTCGGGGGTCACAGAAATCCAAAGTCTTAGGCAATCAATATTCCCTTGATAGGCCCACCACCCACTCAGTCTAGATTCAACAATCTCTGGGCCTTTTTCATCCATCATTGCAGATATGAGTCTTTCATCTAGTGATTTATCAACCTCAGGTTCAGAATCACAAAGGGCTGAAAATTCTTCCAAAGAAATCCCTCTTTCCTCAGAAATAGCGCGGAATACAGCGCCACCGTTGAGGTATGACCAGCCTCTGTGTTCACAAAGTTTTGCAACCAAAGTGCTGGTCCCACTTCCTGGGTGCCCACTCACCGTCAGGTGAACCACATCATCGCCTCCAAACATTTCTACAAATCACACATCGTAAACGCCCATCGGGGGCTCTCTCAACTTCAATGGAGTCGCAGTCTGGACAAACAGAGCCGGCCATAGGTGCGGCAATAGATGATTGAGTCTTATCAGTGCTTTTTGACTCAATTCCGGCTTTTTTCCGTGGTCCATCTCTGCTTCTCTTTTGCTTTTTTGAGGTGGCGGAATTACTTGCATCCTCTAATTCTTTGAGCAGAGGTTCAGGTAAAGTCTCGCCACTGAGTACGATGGGGTGTTTTCGATATCGTAGTAATTTGATGTGTCTATCCACAACCCTCCCTAGCGGTGCTGAAGTTGTGATGTAAGTCGCTATCCAAGCAGGGAATATAATGACTTTATCATCCATTAAATTCCATTCTGCACGCCATGGCAAACTGACGTAATCAACTCTAAATGCCTCCACATTCAATGCCATCCAGGAAAAGATGGCGATGATGAATACAAATGTGAACATCATGGGTTTCATCATTGAATTTTGTAATTTCATTTGTTCTGGCATCAATCTTTGTTGAAGTTTCTGAATTTTATCCATTCTAACCTTATCTCGGTCAATTCTAGCTTCATTTAACAACTTACGAATTTGTTTGTTACGATGTGCAAGGTGCGCTTGCTTCATTGGGTCCATAAAAAAGGAACGAAATACAGTGTTTACAATCATAATCGATGACCCTAGTAAGGCTACAGTTATCACAAACCAGCGGTCAGAAAATGGGATCATGGGTGTTAGAATCGTATCAGCACCATTTGCAAGATATGTTCTGATTGAGGGGTTAATGATTAGTACTGACATGACCACTAGAAGCAATAGTGGTGTCATCATTGAGCCCAAGCCGGGCAACTCCTCACCCTGGTCGCCATCTGCCATGTTCCGTCGGCCATGCCCGAATCGCATGAACCCTTCGTTTGATTTATCCAAACTTCAAGCACAATAGAGGTCAGAATGAACCTGTCAGCGGTGCGGTAGTTTTGAGTGAGGTACCCCTACTGGCTGATTGAATAGCATGACTAGCCCCGAAGAAGTCCTCGCAACCGTGCGTCAAGCCATGTCTTCAGGTGATCTAGAAACTGCGGAAGTTGCATTAAGGGATGCAAGAAAGAAATGGAAAAATGAGCCAGAGTTTGCCGTACGTTATGCAAATGTACTGGTTAAGCAAGGAAAACATCCTCAAGCGCTTAAAGTCTATAGAAAAGTAATGAAGAAAGCCCCTGAGCGATTAGACGCTTGTATTGGGGCAGCAGAATGTGCTATCCAAACAGGAAAAGGACGACTTGCAGAAAAGTTGTATTCTAGGGGAATTGGCCTTGGATTAAGTCTAGATGAGGCTACTTTAGGCATTGCTCGTTCGTTAGTAATACGTTCACAGCACCATCTTGCTTGGGAAAAGGCGATTTTACAATTCAAATCGTCAGGCAATAAATCGAAAGGATTGCACGATTTGCTCAAAGAAATATCACCGCAGACAGGAATCAGTGTACCGGCTCTAGATCAGTTTGATACTGCAATTATAGATACCAATATTGAGGGTGTACGGAGAGACAATCCAGACCCAAGACTTGTTGAAAACACATTTACTGCCGGTTCATTTGAGGCCATGGCAGGGGTTGACCGAGCAACTTTGGTTGAAAGTGGCGATTTGCACTCAGATGATTTATTGAGTGTAACTTCTAGTGGGGGGACGTCTCTTGGGATTGATCTCTCAGCCCTTCAGGACGCAACTGATGATTCTAATCCTAATGTAGAAGACACACCATCTGAGGTTCAAAATGTTGAAGTCCAAGGTATTGTTGATATTGATATTAGTGAGAGTTCAGAAACAGTTGATTCTGAAGACCCGTTTGATGACTGGCCAGACATTTAATTCGCAAGAATAGTATGTGGTTACCACTATACTACCTCCTAACGTTTATCCAGAGTTCGGCTCTCTTAGATTGGTCTAGCATTATTCAAACTCGAATGAACATGTTGAGCAGACATTTGCCCCTGGTGCATTTTCAGAACTACAGATTGGGCACACTTGGGACTCGGAATCTCCAGCGTCAGC
>LWDU01039971.1_pt1 | contig 54599 bp, 41 predicted proteins | sample 727161 | NCBI WGS metagenome assembly LWDU01 (sample SAMN04566230, study PRJNA314399) | hydrothermal vent metagenome | isolation source: deep sea hydrothermal plume seawater | place: Mexico: Gulf of California, Guaymas Basin | collected 2004-07-11
AATATGAAGTGGGAGAGCAGGGTAACATTGTTTTTTTAAGTTTTGTTTAGAGCCGCTTAGACGCTACTCCAGAAGTAAGCTGGACGATTTTCATCAACAGTATATGAAACATAAAATTGAGCCGACCTGGATGGAAGAATTACAAAATATGGTGAATCGACACCAAGAAAACGACGATACTATTTTGGTGATAACTGCAACAAACAGTTTTGTTGCCACTCCTATTGTCAAAGCTCATAGAATCTAAAATTAGCTAGCCACAGAACCTGAAATTGTATCGGGTCGTTTTACTGGGAAGTATTTGGGAATGCCGTGTTTTCAAGCAGGTAAAATTGACAACCTACTGGCATGGCTGGGAAAAAACGGTAAATCCTTAGACGATTCAACTTTCTATTCCGATTCACACAACGACTTGCCGATGTTGAAATTAGTAGAGCATCCTGTGGCCGTCAATGCCGATCCGATTTTGAGAAAATATGCGCAGGGAAACAACTAGCAGATTTTGGATTGGATATAGAAATATTGCTGAGTTTTATCTTCTTTCAAAAAATCCTTTAATAAACGGCTAGTAAGTGTTTGATCCAACAGTTTTAATTTTTTTATCTAGTGGCCTTTTTCTGGGCTGGTCGTTGGGGGCCAATGATGCGGCCAATGTTTTCGGAACAGCCGTCGGTAGTCGGATGGTGCGTTTCACGACTGCGGCGGTAATTTGCGGAGTTTTCGTGATTCTTGGAGCATTTGTCAGCGGAACCGGTGCGGCACAAACTTTAGGGAAACTCGGTGCGGTTAATGCGCTCGGAGGTTCTTTCATGGCGGCATTGGCCGCTGGATTGACCGTTTATTGGATGACCAAATTTGGTCTTCCCGTTTCCACCAGTCAAGCCATTATTGGTTCAATTATTGGTTGGAATTTGTTCAGCGATTCTTACACTGACCTTTCATCATTGCTCAAAATCCTGTCCACTTGGATCATTTGTCCGTTACTTTCTGCTGTTATTGCGGCTTTTTTGTTCACACTGGCAAAAGCCTTTGTACGCAATATCGGCATCGGGCTAGTCCGTTTGGATGGCTACACTAGATTAGCCTTGATTTTAGCAGGAGCATTCGGCGCGTACAGTTTAGGGGCTAATAATATTGCAAATGTGATGGGTGTTTTTGTACCAGTGGCCCCGTTTCCGGAAATGCAATTAAGTCAGGGGCTCAGCATTTCTTCCGCACAACAATTATTTTTGATGGGTGGTTTGGCGATTGCGGTTGGAGTTTTTACCTATTCGAAACGCGTAATGATGACCGTCGGTTCAGAATTAATGACGCTCACGCCGTTAGCGGCATGGGTGGCAGTGATGGCGCATTCGATTGTGCTTTTTCTTTTTGCTTCGGAGCGTTTGGAGCAATTGTTAGCAAGCTTTTCGCTCCCGACGATTCCATTGGTTCCGGTTTCCAGCTCCCAAGCAGTGGTGGGAGCTGTGTTGGGCATCGGTCTGTTGCAAGGGGGGAAAGAAATTCAATGGCCACGTGTGTATAGCATTGTCAAAGGTTGGGCGATTACACCGGTGATCTCGTGCTTTCTTTGTTTTGTTGGATTGTATTTTTTACAAAACGTTTTTCAGCAAACCGTACAGCGCGAGTCACAATATGTGCTTTCCGCACAGGTTATCGAAAAAATTAAGAAAGAAGGAATGCAAACCGACGGTTTAGAAGAATTATCTGGAATCATTTTCAGAAATTCTGCAGAATTAATCCGGAAGATTGAAAGTAAAATAAAATTATCTGGAAAACAGGCTTTACAGATAATTGATTTTTCATTTAAAAATCGTCTCCTTGTGACTCAAGATTCCCTTAAAACTTTAGAAAAAACCGGTTTTTCTGCATCTCAATTTGAAGCTTTGCGTCGTTTAAGCGGACAGGCATTTAACCATGCTTGGCAACTTGGTGATGCTCTTGCAGAGATGAACAAAGAATGGCAATTGCGCGGGGGAGGTTTGAAAAATAAATTGCATGACCGTAAAATCAAACAAAAATTATCTTATTTAAACCGTACCTTTCATTGGAGAACGCCATGAAGCCTTTGATTCTGTTTTTCAAAAAACAAATTGCTGTTGAAGAAAAAATTCAACGAATGTTACGTTATTTACAAGACATGAATCATCTTTATCGAGAAGCCTATCAAACTTACCTCGAAGGAAATCATGAGAAATTTTTTCAGCAAAACAATGAACTTGGAAAAATTGAACATGATTTGGACGACATCGGACTTCAAATTCAGATGGCCTTGCTCCATGAATCATTGATGCCAGACTCTCGTGACGACCTGCTTTGGTTGCTGACTAAACTGGACAAAGTCCCCAGTCGCTTTAAACATTCGCTGGCCGATCTTGCTTTGGAAAAGCCTGAAATTCCGGAAGATTTTCATGCGCCTCTCCGAAAAATGTTATTGTACACCCACAATGCCGTACAAGTCTTAGCCCATGCAACAGATGCGTTGTTTTCCGATTTGAGAGCCGTCCGACAACATGTGGAGGAAGTCGGCCGTCAGGAAAGTGAGGTTGATCAAGTTGAGCGTCAATTGTTGGAAATGGTTTTCAGCAATCAGGAACTTGAATTAGCGCGGCAGTATCAGTTGAAGGGTATCTTAAAAGCACTAGGTGGAGTCACTAACCTTGCTGAAGACGTTGCAGATGCCGTCTTGATTCTGGCTACCAAACACACGGCTTGAAACGGAACCGTCTTTCAAAGAAACTTTGAATTTTGTCCGTCAATCTGGAGTTTACTATAACACATTAAAACGGGTCCCCTACAAAAAAGCTGGTTTGCTCGCCGTCCTTGCTGAAACCACAGTCAATGCGGATGATAATGGTGTTGAAAACGTAATGGGTCCCCGTTCCATAAGAAGACTGTATATTTTCCCAATCTGAATGGTATTGAGTAAACTACTGAAACCGCACACTCTCAAAGTTGCACTTACGAATTGAACCCGCGAAGTGCGATAACATCTCGGAAGGGCATGACTAGGAAGAGTATCGCAAACACAACAATTCTTTTCAGATCTGTAGGATATTGCACTTATGAGTTAAATTCCCGGCCTATCGTGCCGAAACAATTCAGCGTTGATCCAGAAGAACAAAATCTACCCCATTTCCTCCAAGCCTTTCGGCAATCCAAGGTCTCGTGTCAAGGGCATCTCCATCGTTCCAATCAGCAACGCCTTCGCGTCTAGGTCTTGCCCTGCGGTCGGCATCTGCTTGAGGGTGGAACGCTGCCCCACTTTCTGCCACACCCAGACGTATTCGGGGTCGTTCCGGAAATGGAGGATGCCTTTGCCACGGATCACCGCTGGAGGCAGCGATTTGTGCCAGTGTTCAAACGCCTCCTGCTCCAGTGTCCCATCACTCTGGAGCGCAATGCTGCGAAACGGCAGAGGGGCGTGATCCGGATGGTCATGCGGATGGCCTTTCTCCGGAGTGTGTGTGTTTTTGGAAAATGGGTTTGTGTTTCCAAAAATCAACGCCGGAGGCACTTTCCCTCCAGAAGTTTTCAGTCGGAGAGCGGACGGGGCAAGTTCGTCCAGCCAAGCCTCTAGTGCTGCAAGTTCCTCCTCACTGACGAGATCAGTCTTGTTGACGACTAGGAGTTCCGCCGTCCGTAACTGTTCGCAGACGACACTGCCGACGTAGCGATCCACAGCACGATTCCGGACCTCTGCGGCATCAACCAGCACGACGATTCCGCTGGGATTCAGTTCCGGGTCGAGGCGGGCGATGTCCATGATACGCTCTGGTTCCGAAACCCCGCTCGCCTCGACCACGATTTGATCGAACTCGTCAATGCGGTTGACGAGGTTGATCATGGTTTCGATGAAGGTGTTGGCAATGCTGCAACACACGCAACCGTTGGTAAGTGCAATCGTCTGCCCGTCATGTGAGGCAATCAGCGACTCGTCAATGTTGAGTTCGCCGAAGTCGTTCACCAAAATGGCGTAGCGGACTCCGGACGGTTCGGTGAGCAAATGGTTCAGAAGGGTAGTCTTCCCTGCACCGAGAAAGCCCCCGATTACGGTGAAGGGGACAGGAGGGGTGAAGGAGTTCGACATGTAATTCTTCCCTCTGGTTCACACTGCAGGAAACGGTATTCCGCCGACCATTGTGCCCCAAACTCCAACATCCTTCAGTTTGGTGGGATCGACCGCATAAGGGTCGTCATTCAAGACAGCGAAGTCGGCAAATTTTCCGGATTCGATGCTGCCGACGAGGTGGTCGAGCTTGAGCGTGTAGGCCGCGCCGATGGTGACGGCACGGAGCGCATCATCCACAGAAATTTTCTCAAACTCCCCAAGGGTACGACCAGACGCGGTCTTGCGGTTGACTGCGCACCATGCCGTGAAGAGTGGCCCCAACGGTGTGACAGGTGCATCGGAGTGAATCGCAAAGTTGACCCCTTGCCGTTTGGCGGTCGCTGTTGCATCCATACGGGCGGCACGATCCGGTCCCATTGTTTGCTCAACGTGCTGATCTCCCCAATAGAAAATATGGTTGGCGAAAAGGTTGGCGCAAATACCCAGTTTGCCCATACGCCGAAAGTGCGCCTCTTCGGCCATCTGGCAGTGCTGCAAGGTGTGACGGTGATCTGCTCGCGGATTGCGCTTCAGCGCGGATTCGATAGCACCGATGGTCACTTCTGTTGCTTCGTCACCGTTGGTGTGGATGTGCAGGTGCATGCCCTCGGCGTGGTAGGCGTCAATCATCTTTTCAAGGCTTTCCGGAGGAATGTACCACGCCCCCTCCGGACTGCCGTTGTAGTAGCCCGGCCACTTTAACCGTGCCGTAAAACCTTGAATCGAACCGTCTGCGATAATTTTGCAGAGGCCGAAGTGGAGCTTGTCGGAATTGGTCTGCTTCAGTTCGCGCACTTGGGCGATGCCTTCCGGAATCGGCACTTCCTGAACGCGCATGGCCGGAGCGATACGCAGGCGAAAGTCGTCCTCAGCCGTCACTTCGCAGTAGGCCTGAAGGGTTGCTTCGTCAAATCTTGCAGCCAAATCAGTGGCGGTGGTCACGCCTACATTGCAGGCGGCAGCCGCGAAACGGCGCAGCCCTCGCGCATCCATTGAGTTGAAGAAGGGAGTCCCGGCGACTTTCTGGATCATGTAGTGAGTTGCCATTGAGATCAATTCGCCAGTGGGGTTGCCATCCTTGTCCTTGAAAACACCCTGCACTTCGGTTGAGGCGTCAATCCCGGCTCGTTCGAGAACGAGGCTGTTGACGTTGATGAGGTGTCCGCTGGCGTGCATGATGATGATGATGCGGGTCGTAGAAACCGAATCCAAGTGCTTTGCGGTCATGCGCTCGGACTTGTAGTAGATCGGATCGAAGCCCCAAGCAAACAGCGGATCGTCCGGATCGTCCATGCTCCTGTTCACTTCTCTGAGACGTTCCAGCGCCTCGTCCATGTTCTTGAGTTCGGCATACCAGTTTCCTTCCGGGTCGCGGCGTCGGAAGAACCCAAGGTAGGTGTGATCCCAAACTTGCCCCTCCGGAGCATGACAGTGTCCCTCAACAAATCCCGGCAATAGTACCTTGTCGGCAAAGCGTGTATCCAACTCGTACTCCCCCCAGCCTGCAAGCTGGTCGAGGCTCCCGACTCCAAGCACCCTGCCCTCGCGGACGGCCACATGGGTCGCCTCCGGCAGGTAGGAGTTCATGGTGATGATCTTGCGGGCTGGATAAATCGTGGTCATGGGCATGGTTTCCTTTAAGGGATTGGGTGGTTTGGATCGAAATCAAACAGCATCCTAGCGGATTCTGGAGGGCTCCGCTAGGGGTTTGCTTGTGTCCCACGCGCCAGCAGAGCCGCTTCAACACAGGGGGTGTTTGCTTGAACATGGGCCTTGTCGCAATCATTATCGTTAGGCTCACGCTCTGAAACGGAGCGGCAACTGCTACCCAACGTCCACCGCAACCTCAGCCCAAAATCTGTCATGCGAACCACCCTTGACCTTCCTGACGCCTTGGTGCAGGAGGCCATGCAAGTCACCCGCATCAAGACCAAAAAGTAGCTCGTGACTCGTGCGCTTGAGGAATTGATCAAACGAGAACGACTGACGGAGTTGAAGCAGTATCAGGGGAAGATTGACCTGAATATCGATTTAGATGTATTGAGGGACCGTGCGTGACGTTCTTGTCGATACGTCCATCTGGATCGGCTATTTCAGAAGTGGCAAAAGTTCTGGTGGTTTGAACCCCGCTCATTGAGGCCGCCGGGTTGTCACCAATGATCTGATCCTCACAGAGTTGCTTCCTTTTCTGAGGGTCAAGGGGGAAACCAGACTCATCCGGAAAGCTTCTGCTGAGTCCTACTCGTACCGAAGTGGGTCCACGGGGTTGAGGCGGGCGGCTTTGGTGGAGGGGTAGAGGGTGACGAGGAAGCAGATCAGGAAGGAGCAGGTGGTCGTCAGTGCGACGTCCATCCAATCAATCAGGATGGGGATGCGGTTGCCGCCCGGATAGACCCCGGCGGGGATTTCGATCAGGTCGTAGGTTTTCAGCACCCAGCAGATCGCCAAACCCAACCCGACCCCGCTGAGAGTGCCGATCAGGCCGATCACGGTGCCCTGGAACATGAAGATGCGGCGGATGCCACCGTCGGTCGCGCCGAGGGATTTGAGGATGGCGATTTCGCGGGATTTCTCGACAACGAGCATGACGAGCGAACTGATGATGTTGAAGGCCGCGACCACGATAATCAGCGTGAGGATGAGGAAAAGTCCGATTTTTTCAAGCTTCATCACCTGAAAGAGGCTCTTGTTCTCGTCCGCCCAGTTGCTTACGAAGTGGTTCTGAATCTGTGCCTGAATTGTCTGCGCCACCTCCGGGGCAGATTCGGGATCCTCCACCCGGATGCCAATCCCGCTGACACGCGCCTTCATGCCGAAAATCTTACGCACCAGCCGATAGTCCGCAAAGGCCAGCACCTCGTCGTATCCGGAAATCCCGGACTCGAAGAGGCCGACAACCTCCAGTTTTTTGACTCGCGGAACATCGCCAATCGGAGTCATGCGCTGAGCGGAGGAGATCACTTGCACAGAATCTCCGACCGAAACCTCCATCTGCTGCGCCAGTGCGGCCCCAAGGATGATGCCGTCCCGGAGTTTGGCTGAGCGAGCGTCCGGATGGTCGAGTCGGCGCAGGATGCGCCGGGAGAGTGCGGCTTGCGCTTCCTGAGTTTCTGGAATGGGACCATAAATTTCCTCGCGCAGGAAGGAGGCGATGCGGGTGACGTTCGGCTCGCGTTCCGGGTCAATGCCGCGCAGCAACACGCCCTTGGGCTTGCGTCCACCCGTGAGCATCGCCTGCTTGTAAACGTAGGGAGCGACCGCGACGACCTCCGGAATCTCGGAGAGTTCCTGCTGGAGCTTTTCGTAATCCGAGATGCCCGCACTCCACGAGAAGACGGTGATGTGCGGGAGTGCCCCGGTGACGGCGTCCTGCAAATTGGTGCGAAAGCCGTTCATCACAGAGGTGGAGACGATGAGCGCGATCACGCCAAGCGCGATGCCAACAATCGAAATCCAGGTGATGAGGGAGATGGAGCGGTCGCGCCGCCGGGAGAAGAGGTAGCGACGACCGATGTAGGTTTCGTAGCCCATTAAATTAGAGGTTTAGGCTGTAGGGGTTTCCTGACTCACCGTTCAGGTTGCGGCCAACTGTTCGCGGGCAATGTCCGGAGCTGCGGCCAGCGCGTCGGGCAGCTTGTTCAGTGCCTTTACCCCGGCTTGGGCGAAGTCCGCCTTGCCACCGCCGCGTCCGTTTGCAAGTGCGGCTACGGAGTTGACCAACTTGTTCGCCTGCAAACCTTTGCCGACAAGGTCGTCCGTGACCACGCAGATCAGCGAACCCTTGCCGTCCAAATCAGCGGCAAGCCACGCGATTCCGGATTCCAACTGGTCACGGAGGGATTGCGCCAGCCCGCGTAAGGTTTGCATCGAATCGACCTCCACTTGTTTCGCCAGCACCCGGATGCCGCCGATGTCCTGCGCCTCGTTGACGAGTTCAGAGAGGTTGCCGAGTGCGGCCTGCTTGCGGATTTGCTGGAGTTCGCGCTCAAGCTGACGCTTTTCCTCCATGAGTTTTTCGACCATCCCCGCAAGCTTTTCGGTAGGGACGTTGAGCAGATGCCGGAGTCCCTGCACGACCTGTCCTTCGCTCTGGGCGAGTGCTTCCGCGTGTTTTCCGGTCACGCCTGTGATGCGCCGCACTCCCGCTGCAATCGCGCTTTCAGAGGTGATGCGGAACTGGCCGATCTGTCCGGTCGCCGGAACATGACAGCCGCCGCAGAGTTCGCGGGAAAACTCGTCGACCTCGATGACGCGCACGATGTCCCCGTATTTTTCGCCGAACATCGCCTTGATTCCGGAATCGATGGCATCCTGATAGCCGGTTTCAAAAATGTTCGAGGTGATGTTCTCGCGTATTTTCGTGTTGACGATGCGCTCGATTTCTAAAAGTTGCGCGTCCGTCACTTTGTCAAAATGCGTGAAATCGAAGCGCAAGTAGTCCGGATGCACGATGGAGCCAGCCTGACTGACATGCGTTCCCAGCACCTGTTGCATCGCCCCGTACATCAAGTGTGTGGCGGTGTGGTTGTTGGTGGTATTGAGTCGGAATTCGGGGTTGATGACCGCCTGCACCGGGGCGTCGCTGGGGGTGCCGCCGCCGGTGCAGGTGTGGACAATTGCGTCGCCTTGCTTCTGCACGTCAATGACCGTCCAGACAGTCTCACCCTGCGTGATCGTGCCCTGATCAGCGACTTGTCCTCCGGATTCGGCGTAGAACGGGGTTTGGTCGAGAATGAGCTGCCAACGACCTTTCTCGTCCTGTGCGGAACGCCGGATCACCGACTCCGTTTCAAAAACGCTGTAGCCCACGAACTTGGAATCCGGGCCTGCGGAAACAGCGCTCCAGTCGGTCAAGGTCATTTGGAATTTCCCGGCTTTGCGGGCACGGGTGCGCTGCTCTTCCATCAGCGTTTCAAAGCTGGGCTCGTCCACGGACAAGCCACGCTCCTCACACATCAGGCGGGTGAGGTCCACCGGAAACCCGTAGGTGTCATAGAGCTTGAAGGCATCGGCTCCGGAAAGCTGTTGGTCGGATGTGGTTTCCGGCTTAGCCACCATTTGTGCGAAGATTTCCAGTCCGCGATCCAGAGTTTGCCCGAAGCTGGTTTCTTCGGCTTCGATCACGCCCATGACGTGCCGCTGCTGCTGGACGATTTCTGGAAAGGCCGCGCCCATCACTTCGCCAAGCGTGGGGACGAGTTTGTGGATGAAGGGTTCGTGCATTTCTAACACGCGACCAAAGCGCGTGGCGCGTCGTAACATGCGGCGGATGACATAGCCCCGGCCCTCGTTGGACGGAATTGCGCCGTCAGCAATCGCAAAGCTCACCGCCCGCAAGTGATCGGCGATCACGCGGTAAGCGACCATGACCTCGCCTCCGGTGTCGGCCTGCCCCGTGACTTCGGCGATCTTGGCCATGATCGGCGTGAAGAGGTCCGTATGGTAGTTGCCCTCAATTTTTTGCAAGACGCGGCAGACACGCTCTAGCCCCATGCCAGTGTCGACATGCTGTGCGGGCAACGGCTCAAGGTGACGATCCGGAAACCGCTGATACTGCATGAAGACGAGGTTCCACAACTCGACAAAGCGCCAGCAACCCTCGACGTTGACGGCACACTCATGCTGTCCGGAAAGCGGACAGGTGCCTGCACCCAAGTCGATGTGCAATTCTGAGCAGGGACCACAAGGTCCGACTTCGCCCATCTCCCAGAAGTTGTCGTGCTTGTCGCAACGCAGCACCTGCTCCGGGTTGATTTCCGTGAGGTCGCGCCAAAGACTTTCGGCTTCCTCGTCTGGAGGCACACCATCGCCTCCCTCGAAGACGGTCGCCCAGAGCTTGTCCTTCGGCAGTCCCCAAACTCCGGTCATCAACTCCCACGCCCAAGTGATCGCGTCCTTCTTGAAGTAGTCTCCAAAGGACCAGTTGCCAAGCATTTCAAAGAAGGTGTGGTGGAAATTGTCGCGGCCCACATCCTCCAAGTCGTTGTGCTTGCCGCTGGCGCGGATGCACTTCTGCGAGTTCACCGCCCGCTTGTAGTCGCGTGTGCCTGTGCCGAGGAAAATGTCCTTGAACTGCGCCATCCCGGAATTGGTGAAAAGCAGGGTGGGATCGTCGTTGGGAACGGACGGGGCACTACGGACAAAGCGATGCCCACGTTGTTCAAAGAACTCGATGAACTCTTGTCGGATTTGCTGCGAGGTGCGCATGGTTCTCGGCGGCTGGAGTGTTTGGGCCAGGATTGAAAATCCTGGCATGCAGAGGATGGGAGGGCCGACTCCGGGTGGATGGATGCCGACCCGACACGCTTAACCGCGCGCCATGAACTCGACCACAAGTTGGTCTTCCACGAGGATCGGAACTTCCTCACGCTCCGGAATGCGTGCCAGCGAACCGGAAAGCTTCTTGGGGTCGCGCTGGATGTAGTCCAACTGTTGCTCGAAGAAGTTGAACCAGTTCTTGTAGTTCTCAATCTGCTGGCTCTTCTCGCGCAAGGTGATGACGTCGCCAACTCGGACCTCGAAGCTCGGCTTGTTGACCTTCTTGCCGTTGACCGTGAGGTGGCAGTGGACGACCATCTGCCGGGAGGCCCGCAATGTTCCGGCAAACCCAAGGCGGTACACGACGTTGTCCAGCCGCGTCTCCAGCGACTGCACGAGCGCGATGTTGGTTGGGAGCTTGGAGCGCACCGCCTTTTTGTAATAGCGGCGTAGTTGCTTCGAACTCACCCCGTAGAAATACTTGAGCTTCTGAGTTTCTTGAAGCTGGAGGCCGAAGGGCTTAACTTTGCGGCGCATGTTGGCCCCGTGCTGTCCGGGACGGTTGGGGCGGCGGCTCAGTGTGAGTGCTGCGCTGGGGCTGCCGATCAGGTTCACCCCGAGGGCGCGACAGGTCTTGTGCTTGAGTGTGGATTTTCCTGGCATTTTACCGTTTCCAATCAGATGGCATCTGCGAGGCTTGGAAGGTTACGAATACGGTTCCAGCACTGAGGTTTGTTCGCGAAGGCAGGATGCCATCCCGGAATCCGGGCTCGACTGCGACCTCGCGAAAGCAATGGCCGGAACCAAAACAAGTTAGTCTAGGGAAATTTGGCTCCGGAGTCAAAGCGAATCGATTTGTCGTGCTGAATCTACCAAGCGTTCTGCGAATCCTTGCACCTGTAGGCTTCCGCAGTAAAGTGCTTCTGAGGATACTTCTTCATTTGCTGGTCAGAAAAAAGATGCGCATCTATATTGTTGGCGGAGGGCCCGGAGGATTGTACCTCGCACTGCTGCTCAAGCACAGGCATCCGGATTGGCAGGTGCAAGTGTTTGAACAGAACCCTGCGGGCGCAACCTATGGTTGGGGCGTGGTGTTTTCCGGACGAGCACTGCGTTTTCTGGAAAATTCAGATCCGGTGTCTTCAGAGGATTTGCGGAAAAATCTGGAGGCGTGGGACGACCTCACGATTGTGCATCGGGACGAAGCCATCCGTGTGGATGGCAGCGCCTTTTCCGGAATCGCACGGCTGACGCTGCTGCAAGTGCTGCAAGCCCACTGCCGGGAGGCCGGGGTGGAGTTGGTGTTCGGAAAGCGAATCGACGTTCCGGAATGTTTGGGCGACTGCGACCTGCTCGTTGGGGCGGACGGAGTCAACAGCAGAGTGCGTGAAACCCATGCAGAAGTGTTTCAACCCACGGTCACCACTTGCACAAACCGCTACATTTGGTACGGTACAACCCACGTTTTCGACACGCTCTCGCTCATTTTCCGGGAAAACACAGACGGCGTGTTTGTCGCGCACACCTATCGCTACAGCCCGACACACAGCACCTTCATTGTGGAGTGTGATGCCGAAACCTTTGAGCAGTCCGGGCTGGGGGAGGTGTCTGAGGCCGAGAGTCGGCGCTACTGCGAGGCCGTGTTTGCTCCGGACCTTGCAGGGAAGCCACTGCTTTCCAACCGCTCACAGTGGTTGCAGTTTGGCGTCTTGCGTTGTAAAAACTGGCGAAATGGAAAAACCGTGTTGCTCGGAGACGCAGCCCGCACGGTTCATTTTTCCATCGGCTCCGGAACGCGCACCGCGCTGGAGGACGCGATCACACTGGCCACCGCGCTGGATAAATACGCCCCGGAGGTTGTTGCTGCACTGGAGGCTTATGAAGCCGAACGGCGCCCGACGGCAGATCGGCTACTTGCTGTGGCACAGCGAAGTTTGGAGTGGTATGAACAGTTCCGAGAACACATGCGCCTCGACCCTTGGGCGTTTGTCCACTCCTACATGGTGCGCGGCGAACGGCTGGGCTTGGATGATCTCCGGAGACGCGCCCCACGCTTTGTAGAAAATTACGAGCAACACCACGGAACCTCTCCATGACCGTCTTCCAGATTCAACTTGCAGGCATAACCTGCCCGACAATACCTCACCAAAAATGGTTCTGGACAGACGCAATTCTTATCAAGAATCACAATCATATCGTGCTTTTGAGACAAGCACGGGCAGGATTTTGTGGGGTTTCTGGAAAAACAGAATCAGGCAAGGATGATTGCCTAGAGTCAAATGCAGCGGCCTCCGTCCACTTCGAGACAGGCACCCGTGATCATGTCCGCTTCGTCAGAACAGAGAAAGAGCGCAGCATTGGCCATGTCTTCCGGTTGACTCAGGCGGCCCCACGGAATACTTGAAACAAACTGGGCGCGTTTTTCCGGGGTGTCCTCTCCCATGAAGAGGTGAAGCATCCCGGTTTCTCCGGCAACGGGGTTGATCGCACAAACGCGGATTTTGTGTGGGGCAAGTTCCACCGCCAGCGCTTTGGTTGCGGTGATCATCGCCCCCTTCGAGGTGTTATACCAGACCAATCCCGGACGCGGACGCACTCCTGCGGTGGAGGCCACATTGAGGATCATACCCCCACCCTGCGCTTTCATCTGTGGAATCGCGTGTTTTGCACCAAGATACACCGATTTCACATTGACGGCAAAGATGCGGTCAAATTCGTCTTCGGACACCTCTGTTGCGGGTTTGTTGCGATGCGTGGTTCCAGCGTTGTTCACGAGGATGTCGAGCCGCCCCCAGTGGTTAACAGCAGCCTGAATCATCACCTCCACGTCCGCGTTTTGGCTGACGTCGGTAACGACGGCGACGGCGTTCTCACCTATTTCGGCGGCAACAGCCTGTGCGGTATCAGCGTTGATGTCGGCCACAATGACCTGCGCACCTTCCTCTGCAAAGCGGATGGCGATGCCGCGTCCAAATCCGGAACCAGCTCCGGTGACGATGGTCACTTTACCTTTGAGTCTCATGTTATCCGTGATGAATTGCGATGGTTTTAGTGACGGAGAAGCCGTAGAGCGCCTCGAAGCCCTTCTCGCGTCCGTGTCCGCTGAGCTTGACTCCGCCGAAAGGAAGTTCGACTCCGCCTCCAGCTCCATAATTGTTGATGAACACTTGTCCAGATTTGAGGCGTTTGGCCATGCGGAATTGGCGGCTGCCGTCCTTGGTCCAGACTCCGGAAACAAGTCCAAACGCGGTGCCGTTCGCCAGTGCAACCGCTTCGTCCTCGTCCTGGAAGGGCAGGATTGCCAACACCGGCCCGAACAATTCTTTCTGTGCCACAGCATGATCGGCGGGCACATTGCCTAGCAAACACGGCGCAACATAGTTTCCTCCGGAAGGCGCGTCGTCCACAATGCAGCCTTCGGCGATAAATTCCAGTCCATCCGCCCGCGCTTGTTTGAGGTAGCGTTGCAGCCGCGATTTCTGCGCTTGGCTGACGAGAGGCCCGCAGTCGAGGTCTTGCAAGGCGGGTCCGCTTTGTAGCATCCGGAAGCGTGCGGCGATGCGCTCGGTTAGTTGTTCGCAGATGCAGTTTTCCACCAGCACTCGGCTGCCAGCAGAGCAGGTTTGTCCAGCGTTTTGAATCGCAGCGTTGACCAAGAAGGGCAGTGCCTTATCGAGATCGGCATCGGCGAAAACCACCTGCGGGGATTTGCCACCGAGTTCAAGCGTGACTGGAATCGCACGCTGGGCAGCGGCGGTTTGCACAAGCCCACCTACTTCTGGAGAACCTGTGAAGGAAAAATGCTGAATGCCCGGGTGGTGCAGCAGAGCAGTTCCGGCTTCTTTGCCAAGTCCGGGGACGATGTTCAAGGTCCCTGCTGGAAAGCCCGCTTCAACGGCAAGTTGTCCGAGGTAGAGTGCCGTTTGGGACGCTTCCTCTCCGGGCTTGAGGACACAGGCGTTGCCCATCGTCAGCGCTCCGCCGATAGTGCGTCCAATGATCTGCATCGGGTAGTTCCACGGGATGATGTGGCCGGTGACACCATGCGGTTCACGGATGGTCAGAACGGTGTAGCCCTCTAGATATGGAATCGTCTCCCCGTGAACCTTGTCCGCTGCACCTCCGTAGAACTCGAAGTAGCGAGCGCACGCACGAGCGTCCACCCTCGCCTGTTTGAGTGGCTTGCCCACATCACGGGCTTCGAGTTCGGCGAGTTGGTCTTCGTGTTGACCGATGAGTTGTCCGAGTTTGGTGAGCAACCGTCCACGCTCCACGGCGGTCAGGCGCCCCCACTCTCCGTCCAATGCGGATTGCGCCGACTCGACGGCACGGTGGACATCGCCCGCAGTCCCACGGGCGATTTGATCAAACACCTCTCCGGTGCTGGGATCAACGACAGGCAGCGTGGCTCCAGAGTCCGGAGTTTGCCACTCGTTTTGTATGAGAATTTTTCCTGAAAAAACGGTCATGTGGTCTTTATTTTCGGAATGCTTCAAGCCGAGCCAGCAGGCTGGAGGTGTCCCAGCGGCTACCACCGAGTGCTTGCACTTCGGAGTAGAACTGATCCACCAGTGCGCTGACGGGCAGGTGGGCCTTGTTGTTGCGGGCTTCGGCAAGGGCGATGCCCAAATCCTTGCGCATCCAATCAACTGCGAATCCATGGTCGAACTTGCCTGCGTCCATCGTCTTGTAGCGGTTTTCCATCTGCCACGATTGCGCGGCGCCTTTCGAGATGGTTTCGATGACCATGTTCACATCGAGTCCGGCCGCTTTGGCAAAATGAATGCCCTCCGCAAGCCCTTGCACAAGTCCGGCGATGCAGATTTGGTTGACCATCTTGGTGAGTTGTCCGTATCCGGACGGACCCAGCAACTTCACCATGCGGGCGTAAGCGTCAATGATTGGTTCGGCTGCGCCAAAAGCGGACTCGTCGCCTCCGCACATGACGGTGAGGAGGCCATTCTCCGCTCCAGCTTGACCTCCGGAAATGGGCGCGTCAAGCAGTTGGAATCCTTGCTTCGTGGCTTCGGCAGCAAGCTCACGGGCGATGTTGGCGGAGGCGGTGGTGTGATCAACGAACACGCTTCCGGAGGCCATCGTCTGAAAGGCTCCTTGTGACCCAACCGTCACTTCCCGGAGATCATTGTCATTGCCCACGCAGGCCATCACAAAGCGTTGACCCTGCGCGGCTTCTGCCGGGGTTTTCCCAAAACTTCCACCATATTCCGCGACCCATTTTTCCGCTTTGGCGGTGGTGCGGTTGTACACCGTGACCGTGTGTCCTGCCTTGGCGAGGTGTCCGGCCATCGGGTAGCCCATCACGCCGAGTCCGAGGAACGCAATCTTTTCTCCCATCTCAAAAATCCTGTGTGTGGTTTGCAAAACGCCAAGTTTAGCTTGCACGGAGGACATTACAAGCCAAGCCTGAGATTGCGGGGAAGGGAGCCTTTTGTAGAGGGATGTGCCAGAATGCTGGAATTGGCTGGAATTGGCTGGACTTTCGGGGCAGTTCGTTGCANNNNGGAAAGCGCGTGGGGGCTAGGCGTAACAAGCTCCTGCTTGCTCTCGGGGACAGGAGCGTTTTGGAGCGCACCCTTGAGGTGTTCCGGACTCATTCACGCATTCGTCGCATCTGGCTGGTGGTGTCACCACAGGATCGCGATGAGATCGAAACTCTAACGGCTGGAATGGACATCACTCTTGTGAACGGAGGAATCCGGAGACAGGATTCGGTGCATTGTGCGCTCACGCAACTCCGTGAATCCGAGGCACCTACGCATGTGCTGATTCAGGATGGCGCACGTCCCTTCACCACGCACGACTTGATTGACCGTATTCTCGATGCCTGTTTTGAGCATGGCGCCGCAATTCCGGGGGTGCCGTTGACGGACACCATCCGACGGATCCGGGAAGGAACAACCGAAGTGATTGACCGCTCCAAACTGATCGCCGTGCAGACGCCGCAGGGTTTCCAACTGGACTGGCTCTGGAACGCTTCGCAGCAGGCGCAAGCACAGGACGGCTCCGTGACCGATGATGCCAGCCTGCTGGAAAACGCCGGGCATCGAGTTCACTGCGTTCCGGGAGACCCCGACAACCGCAAGCTCACCATCCCAGAGGATTTCGAGTGGGCAAGGCGGCTTCTCGTCCAAGTCCATCCAGCAACGTTTTCCTCTCGTTCCGCACTCTCCATGCCGCTCCATGCCTGATCGCTTTTTCGTACAACCGAATGGATTTTTCCTTTGGCAAAGGGGCGGGTGGGCAGGGCTACGGGCGTGGCTGCTCTGCTGTTGTTTCGTGCTGGCCTGCGGTCTCTTTCAGCCTGTCGAAAGCTGGGCAGCCAAAAAGAAAAAAGTCACGATCAACCTGCCCCAGACGCTGATCCTCAAGGAGTTCATCAAGATCATCGCCAACGAAACCGACACCGTTTTCGTGTACGAGGAGAAGAACCTCCGGGGGCAGATGTCCATCACCGCCCCGCCCAATTTCAAGATCACCTCTGAGGATGCCTTCTTCTTTTTCGAGAAAATTCTCCAGAAACAGGGCCTTGCGATGGTCCGGAGACAGGGCAGCAACGTTGTGGAGATTTTGCCCTCCGGGGATGCAAGATTTTCCCAACTGCCGATTTCCCGGGACGAGGATGGGCTGTTGCGGGAAACCACCCACGTCATGCGGCTGATCCGCATCAAGAACAGTGACCTCAAACGCATCCAGTCCACCATCCAGCCGATCTTTTCGAAGACGGGAGTGATGCTTGTTTACGACCCCTTGGATCTGCTGATCGTCATTGACAGTGCGGAGAACATCAACCGGCTCGTGGAGATCATTGACGTGCTAGATGTCCCTGATCCGGATGGCTTGGAGCAGATCGTCACGGTTTACAAGTTGCGTCATAACAGCCCGGCAGAGATTCATAAGACGATCACGGAACTCTTCTCCAACCTGATTCGCAACGGACGCCCCTTACGCTACAAACTACTCATCGAGAACCGGCTCAACTCGCTCATCCTGATCGCCAACCGTGCCAATGGCAAGGAGATTCTCAGTTACATCAAGCAGTTGGATGTTCCGGTTCATGGGGCCACACCGACCATCCACGAATTGCGTTACGGAGAGCCGGGAAAACTTGTCCCGCTGATCTCCCAGATTTTCCCGAAAACAGAATCCATCAAGCTCATCCCGTTCACTCCGCTGAATGCGCTCATCATCCTTGCCAATCCAGTGACGACGCAGGAGATCATCGGACTCGTCAACCAGCTCGATCTCCCCCGGGGCAACTACCTAATCAAACTTCATCGACTGGAATACGCCTCTGCGAAAACACTGGCCCCACTGCTCTCCAGCATTTTTGCCGACCGCATTGTCGCGGGCAAGGGGGAAGGCAAAACTGCCCCCGGAAGTCAGGTCAAGATCATCGCTGAGTCGCGTCTCAACGCGCTCATCATCATTGCGGATCGCCTCGCGACTGAGCGCGTCATCAAGCTAGCCAACCAGCTTGATGTGCCGCAGAGCGGAGGCGGGGAAATCCAAATCCAGTTGGAGCGATTGCGCTACACCTCTGCCAAGGTGATGGCTCCGTTGCTCTCGAAAATTTTCGCCGACCGTATCGTTGCAGGCAAGGGCGAGGGGCAGGCGACACAAAGCAGTCCCATCAAGATCATCGAGGAACCCCGGCTCAACGCGCTCATCATCATTGCCGGACGGTTGGAGATGGGGCGCGTTCTGGAACTCGTCCAGCAATTAGATGTTTTTCAAGACACTGGGCGCATCCAGAGCAATTTCAAACTCTATCGGCTTGAATATGCCGTTGCCGAAGATCTCGCCAAACTACTCAAGGAAATGACCGGGCAGATCACTGAGGTTTCGCGCAACGAGCAGGAAGGGCAGGCCGCCCCGCCGGAGTCAACAAAACCCGCATCCGGGAAGTCCGAGATCACCATCAGCGCGGACGAAGCGACGAATTCCCTGCTCGTCTTCGCACCCGCCGATACCTACCTCACACTTGACCAACTTGTCGAGGAACTGGACGTGCCCCGCATGCAGGTGTATGTCGAGGCGCTCGTGATGGAAGTGTCGCTCACCAAGAGCCTCGACCTTGGCGTCAAGTGGCGTGCAGCGGGCGTAACCTCCAGCGGAAAAATCATCTCCGGAGGGTGGGGATCAGGTGCCGGGCTTGATTCTGCTTCGATTGGAACCAATGCAAACTCGGCAAACTTGGGGTATATGGGAGGCAACACCCTCAGCATTGGGGGGACCAGCTACACGAGTTTTGGTGCGTTCATCAGCGCAACGAAAACTGACACGGACGTGAACGTGCTGGCGAATCCACAGTTGCTGATGCTCAACAACGAGGAGGCGACGATCAACGTTTCCACGAACACACCCGTGGGGGTGAAGACCATCACGAACGCCAACAACACCCAGACCACGCAGTACGAGTTCAAGGATGTGGGGGTGAAACTCACCATTAAACCGCAAATCAGCGGGGAGGACAGCATCCGCTTGGAGATTGCTCAGGAATCGAGCAACATTGCGACCGAGCAAAAATTGAGCGCAGACAAGGCGATCATGACCTTCAAACGTGAACTGAAAACCACGGTCGTGACCGGAAATGACGACATCGTGGTGTTGGGCGGCTTGATCAACGAAGGTGACACTCGCTCCGAATCGAAAATTCCGGGCTTTGGGGATTTGCCGTTGCTCGGTTGGTTGTTCCGGAGTAACACCGGAAAGTTCGAGAAAACCAACCTACTTATTTTCATCCGACCCACGATCATCCGCAATCGCGCAGATTTGGCACGGGTGACGGAGCGGGCACGGGTACGGTATGATGCCAGCCAAGGCCCGCAAAGCGTTTCCGGAACAGTCCGTGCAGACATGGGCCTGAAGGAACCCGAAAAGGAAACGCCCAGTGCCGGAGGGACTGAGGCCGAGGCAGCGGGCGCAACAGAGCAGCCCTGATGAATTTTGACAAGAAAATCAAACAAATCCAGAATGTTTTCCCTGTGCATTCCTATGCACACTTAGCCGCTGAAATACGAAACCTGAAATTGGGCAAGTTGTGCTGAAATTGGTTGAGAGCAATGCCGGGGCGGTTGCGCCCATGATTTCCGGAGACCGACAGCCCCCCGCGCTGTTTCCGAATCCAGAGAACCCATTGGAGGTCAAGCTGCCGATTTTCGAGGGGCCGCTGGATTTGCTGCTGCACCTGATCCGCAGGCATGAGGTCGCCGTGGCCGAGGTGAAGCTTTCCGAACTGACGGCATCCTACCTCGACTACCTCAACTGGATGGAGTCCATTGATCTCGACGTGGCCGGAGAGTATCTGGACATCGCGGCCACGCTCATTCTCATCAAGTCCCGTGAACTGCTGCCCAAGCCCCCTCCGGAGGAGTTTCTGGAAGATGAGAATCCGGAAGAACTGCTGCGTCAGCGCTTGCTGGAATACCAGAGTTTCAAGGAGGTGGCCTTTGCACTGGGAGATTTGGATGTGCTGGGTCGGGATGTGTTTTCACGTCCGGAGCAGGACACGGAATCCGGGAAGGTGGCCCCGCAGGAAGCATGGGAAGAAGTTTCGGTTTACAATCTGATGGAGGCGTTTCAGCGAGTGATGGAGCGTCGTCCCCGCATCACGACCCATGTCATCGAGCCGGAAACCCTGCGGCTGGAGGATCGCATCGGGCAACTCATCGAGCAGTTCCGTCGGCAGCCACGTTGGCGCTTTGAAGAACTGCTGGACCTTGGCCAGCCCAAAGGCTGGGTGATCCTGACCTTCCTTGGGGTGCTGGAAATGGTGCGGATACGCATGATCCGAGTGGTGCAGGTGGAGGACTTCAGCGAAATCCATTGCCTCACCTGCGAGGAGTTCGAACAGCAAGTGCGGGTCTGGCTAGGCGTGGAGGACGATCTCACTTTTGTTGAGAACCGCAAACTCTCCGCATGAGTTGGACAACGCATGAGCAAGCTCCTGCTTTGGGAACACCGCTGTGCCCGCTTGCCGAGGTTCCGGATGGTGAGGGCCGGGAGTTTACTTTTGGCGTGGAACCGTTTCCATTCCGAATATTCGTGGTGCGGCGCGAGTCGGAGGTTTGGGGCTACGTCAACTCCTGTCCGCATAACCGCACTCCGCTGAATTTTCATCCGGACAAGTTTGTGACTTACGACAAAACCCACATTCTCTGCTCCACGCATTTCGCGCTCTTCGAGTACGATGACGGATTCTGCATCGCTGGTCCTTGTGCCGGACAAGCGCTGGAGTCGGTTCCGGTGGAGTTGCAGGAGGGCATGATCTGGATTGCCGAGGAGTAGCATGATTTGTGCATCATTTCGCAGGAGGCGAAAGACCCCTCACCATGAAAACCATCCGTCCATTCGCATGCTCGTTTTGTTTCGTCCAGTAATCCTCTGCCTGCTCCTGCTGACCCTGCTTGCCGCGTTGCCCGCAGCAGCGCAACGGCGCACGGATTTCGAACTGGGTCAGCTTGTGCTTTCCCGCAACTGTCCGCTTCCGGACGGTCCCGATCTCACGCTCAAGTCGCCCGAGACGATCCTCAAGTCTGTGGAGAATCCGGACTGCCCTCGCTTCAACTCAGTCCAACTCATTCAGGCGACGGTCACGAATCTTTCACCAGAGGTCCAGTCGGTTGGAATCGAGATTGTGGTCAAGCTGGACGGCGAGCAGCAGCGCAAGAAATCGCTGCGCAAGCATGTCATGCTCCCGCCCTTTGATTTGGCACGGATGCTTCACGACATCAAGCTCGACGAAGTTGGGGTGTACCGCATTAGCGTGAAGTTGTGGTCCGATAAATTCCGGCAGGTGCTGATGGAAACCAAACCGGGGGACGAGCGGCGTTTTTATATTGCCAGCGAGCAGGATATTGCGCTCGTCCGCGACGCAATGGGCAGTTCCACAGGCGGCGGTATCATGCGCAAGCTGGAGTTCGAACCGCCGGATTTACGCTGGGAATCGGCTCAGGTGATCCCCAAACACATCCTGCGGGGCGAAACGATGCGTATGCGCCTCAACCTCATGAACGTGGGGGGCGATGTCATCCGGAACGTGCGCTCGAAAGTGGAGATCTTCAACACCCGCCAGCCGCGTCGCCGCACTTTGGTGGCCACGCCCGTGACCCCGGTGATGGCGCCGGGCGAGGTGGTGACTTACGAACTGGAGTATGTGCTTCCGGAAGATCAGTTGCTCGGCACCTACCAGATTTCCGCAACCGCCGACCCGGACAATCTGCTGAAGGAGGTCAAGGAGAACAACAACGAGATCAAATCCGACGATCTCAAGCTCAGTGACATCAAGCTGCTCCTGCCGCCAGAGAACTTCATGTTCGAGGAAAACGGACTCTTCCTCTTCCAGTGGGACAGCCTCGCCTACGGGGAGTTCAAGATTCAGGTGGGCGTGGACAAGAAATTCGAGGACGCCGGCGCCTACTTCGACCTGCCGCAGGGCGACCGCTGGATTGCCGACAAGGAACTCGTGCCGCTGTCCGGAGAATTGCCGGGCATGGCGATGGGGCTGATGGAATCGTTTGAGCGCAACAAGTTGCACTGGCGCGTCGTGGGACGACAGGCCAGTGGACGGCAGGCGATTTCGGAAGTCCGTACCTTTACGGTCAAGCCCGCGAAGCCGGAAGGCTGATCAGCCCCGCGCTTCCGCCAGCTGCATCAGGTGGGTTCGGTACTGCTCCGCTCCGCCTTCCTCCCAACTCCGCAACAACGCTGATCCCACAATTGCCACCTCCACATGACCATGCAGCGTTTTAAGATGCTCGGGTTGTGACAGTCCAAAACCGAGTCCGAGCGGCACGGAGGTGAATTTCCGGCAGCGTTGCAGGAATTTCGTCACACCCACATCCAGTGCTGTCGCTTTCCCCGTCACGCCCTTGCGGGCCACGCAATAGACAAAACCGTTAGCGCGTTCGCAGATTTCCTGCAAACGCTCGTCTGTGCTGGTGGGGGTGCAGAGCATGATCGGGCTGAGGTGGTGCGCTGCGCTCGGTTCCCACAACTCGCCAAATTCCTCCACGGGCAAATCCGGGATGATGTAACCGCTACCGCCAGAAGCCCGCAGGCGTTCGCAAAATGCGGCGTAGCCCATCCGGAACGCGGTGTTGCAGTAGCCCATCATCAGCACTGGAAAATCGAAGGCGTCACTCGCCCGCTTCAGCAGCCCGAAGTAATCCTGCCAGCGAATGCCGTTTCGGAGTGCTCCTTCGTTTGCCTTCACAAAAAGGGGGCCGTCGGCAATCGGTTCGCTGAAGGGCATCTGCAACTCGACCAAATCAACTCCGGCCTCCTGCATGATTTCCAGCATCTGCCAGTTCGCCTCAAGGGACGGATAGCCGACCACGGCGTGGGTCATCAGCAGCAGCTTGCGTTGCTGAAGTCGTTCTCGGATGTAGGTTTCTAATGAATCTGTCTGCATAGCATCTTGTTCAAAGCTGTGCGGCTTTTTGTCGGATGAAGTCCCGCCATTTTTCGTCACCAATCGCTTCGGCGATGTTGAAGATGTCTTTGTCGCCGCGTCCGGAAAGGTTGAAAAGGATCGTCTCGCCCTTGCGAAAGTTTGAAGCTTCGGCAAGGATGGCGGCCAAGCCGTGGCTGCTTTCCAACGCCGGAATCAAGCCCTCCTTGCGGATCAGCAACTTGGTGGCATCCACCACCGCCTCGTCCGTGGCAGCGGTGAAGCGTATCCGCCCTTCATCGTAGAGGTAGCTGAGGATGGGGCTGATGCCGATGTAGTCGAGTCCGGCAGCAATCGAATGGGTGTGCTGCATCTGCCCTTCCTCATCTTGCAGGAAGTAGGTCTTGTAACCCTGCGCGATGCCCACTTGCCGAGCGGGAATCCGAGCTGCGTGCATCCCGGAATCCAAACCTTTGCCCCCCGCTTCCACACCAACCAATTCCACCTCCGGGTCGTCGACAAACGGGAGAAATATCCCCGACGCATTGGAGCCGCCACCCACGCAGGCGTAGATGCGATCCGGAAGCGCACCCCCTGTGATTTTTGGCACCTGCTCCCGTGCTTCATGTCCGATGATGGACTGGAAGTAGGACACCATTTCCGGAAAGGGGTGCGGGCCACAAACGGTGCCGAGGACATAGTGCGTGTCCTCCATGCTCTCCGCCCAGTCGCGCATTGCGGCATTGATTGCGTCTTTGAGAGTGGCTGTGCCCTCTGTGACCGGAATGACGGTTGTGCCCAGTTGTTCCATCCAGAAGACGTTGGGTCGTTGTCGTTCGACATCGAGTGCCCCCATGTAAACCGTGCAATCTAGTCCGAACTTCGCGGCCATGGTTGCGGTGGCCACCCCATGCTGCCCTGCACCGGTTTCCGCGATCACACGGGACTTGCCCATGCGCTTGACGAGTAGTCCCTGCCCCATCACATTGTTTGCCTTGTGAGCACCCGTCTGGTTGAGGTCTTCGCGCTTGCACAGCAACCGAAAATGCCCCCCCAGCATTTCCGCAATGTTGTCCAGCGGAGTGACGGGAGTGGGGCGGCAGGAGTAGCTTTGCATAATCTTGACGTAGCTCTCCCAGAATTCAGGATCGCGCTGGGCCTCCTTGAACGCTGTGATCAGCTGGTCAAAGGTGGTCTTGAGAATTTCCGGGATGAACATGCCGCCGAAGGGGCCGTAATAGCCTTGGGCGGTAGGAGTCACAGAGGCACTCAACATAGGATTAGGGGTTTAGGCGTAGAGGTTTGGCTGTTCCAAATCGGACATGCAAAACGGAGTTAGCGGGAGGTTTTGAGCAGTTTGGCAATGTCCTTGTGCCCTTCGTTTTCAGCTTCATCAAAGGCGGTACGCCCGAAGCGGTCTTTGAGCGCGGGATCGGCGCCGCGCTGGAGCAGCAGTTCCACGGTCTCGGTGCGGCCTTCGCGAGACGCTTCGATGAGCGCCGTGCTATTGCTCTGGCTGGGCTGGTTGATGTTGGCCCCGTTGTCGAGCAGCATCTGCACGATTTCCATGCGCCCTTCATCGGCTGCGAGGATCAGCGCCGTGATCCCCTCGGCGTCTGCAGAATTGACGTTGGCTCCGTGCTGTTGGAGCAGGACAATCACGCGCACGCGGCCCTCAAGGGTGGCAAGCATCAAGGCGGTGATGCCCTGATTGTCTTGTGCGTTGATATCGGCTCCGACTTCGATCAAGCGCTTGACCACGCTGATGCGGCCAAAGGCGCTGGCCTCCATCAACGGGGTGCGTCCGGCATCATCTTGCTGATTGACCTCGGTTCCACTGTCGAGCAGGCGGTTGACGAGGCTCAGTCGCCCCTCGATGGCGGCGCTGACCAGCTCGGAGCCGGGCCAGTCATCTCCGGGCAAAAACGGATCATTCATGCCCACACCCTGCCGCTGGCTCCCAAAGGAGTTGGAGGTGATGGGGTTGAATTCCATGGGAACGCTTTCGGCCTCGGCCCCTTGGCGGATGAGGAAATTGACCACTTCTGTGTAGCCGTTGCTGGCGGCGGCTAGCACGGGAGTGAAGCCTTCCTCACTTTCCTCGTTAAGCTGGCTCCCGGATTCCAAGAGCATCCGGACGATGCCCAAGTGTCCCTCAAAGGCGGCCATGATGAGGGCGGTTTCGCCATTGCGGTTGTGGCCCTTAACGCTGGCACCGTGCTGCAACAGGGTGCGGACTGTGGCGGATTGACCTTCCAGTGAAGCAAGGATCAGGGGAGTTGAACCATCATCAAGTGAAGTTTCAAGACCAACTCCGCTGTCAAGCAGCAGCCGGATCATTTCGATGTCGCCTTGCCGAATCGCTAACGGAAGGGGGGCAATCCCAAGGTTGTCCTGCACTTCCGGGTCCGCCCCGGCGGCCAACAGCACTCGGGCGGTGACGAGATTCCCGTACAGCACGGAGTGCAGCAGGGCCGTGCGACCGTTTTCATCAGAGAGGTTAAGCGCGATTCCGGAAGCCAGTTCCTCCTGCATTTCCTTACCGGAGCCTTGCTGGGCGACTAGGTGCAGGTCGAGCAGTTTCTCGGCACTCAAAGTCCTAGGGAGGCCAAGCAAGCAGGCAATCCCAGCAAGCAGGCCGCACAAAATCTTCGTCATACCAAGGCTCCCGAAGGCTGCGACGCGAGGTGGGATTGCAGGGCGAAGCCGAGTCCGGTGACACGGACGGTCGGCTGTGCGACAGCGTTTTCAAACACGGACAATTCCCCCTGCACGATCACTTGTCGGCGGGCGCGGGTGAGGGCGGTGTAGATCATTTCGCGGGTCAGCAACTGCTGCACTCGGCTCGTTCCGGAGGCTTCGATTTCGGTACGTTCTGGAAGCACTAGCGCAATCCCTTCATACTCGGATCCTTGACTCTTGTGCACGGTGATCGCGTAGGCGGGCTGAAGGTGGCGAAGACCATGATGATAGAGGGTCTGGTATCCGGCTTCAACCGGAAAAACCAGCCGAGGCTCCCGATTCCCGTTTTCTGGGTGGGTGAAGTTCAAGACCACACCCTGATCACCATTGTAAAGCTGATGTTCGTAAAGATTTTTTGTGACGATCACCGGGGTTCCCGCAGGCCAGTGTCCGGGCGGAGTTTCTGCTCCAGAAATGCTAGGCTTGTGCCCCAAGATACGCTGGTTGATCGCCGCTGCCCCCGTGGACAGCACTTGGGTGACACAGAGGATGCGCCGTCGGTTGAGGTGCCGGAACACTTGCCGCAACCGTTCCTGTTCGTCTTCCGGAAAATCTGGGTGGTAGTTGAAGTTCAGATTCTCCTGAAACTCGAATGAGTTCTGCACCTCCTCCCGCCACCAGGCGAGGAAATCGGTGAGCGGACAGGCTGCCGGGGCCAAGCGAGCCACACCGGAATCCGGCAGGGAGTTTGGATTTGCTGAGACGGGGAGCAGGTCGGCAAGCGTCGAACTCGCAGGCAGGGCCAGCACAGCAGCAGCGAGTTTCCGGATTTGTGTCCCGCCGGAATCTCCGGAGGCTTGCCGATAGCTCTGTTGCAGGCGAACCGCAGACCCCGGAGTTGACTGCGTCGCAGTCTCGCTGAAGGCCGCGTGGTGTGCGGGCACAAGTTTGCGCAACGCTGCTTGCTGTCCGCTGCTCAATCCGCCTTGCCCGGAAACCAAATCGGCCAAAACTGCTCCCGCACCAACCGAAGGAAGTTGATGCGCGTCCCCTAGCAGAATGAGCCGTGCGGGTGAAGGCTGGTAAGGCAAACGCGAGTGGGTGGCTCGGAGCAGTTGCGCGAGCAGTGGCAGGTCGATCATCGAGGCTTCATCCACGACCACCACGTCATGGAGCAGGGGATTCAATTCATGGGTGCGATACCGCCCCTGACGCGGGACGTATCCCAGCAGTCGATGCAGGGTTTGGGCTTGAGCGCCCACCGTAGCCAGTGCTTGTTCAACTTCAGGCAGGGGTGTACCCAAACTGCGCAATCCGGATTCTAGGGATTCCTGCAAGCGTCGGGCGGCACGACCTGTGGGAGCCGCGAGGGCAATGGACTGTGCCAGCCCCAACCGTTGCAGCACCCGGAGAATAGTGAGGACGATGGCGGTTTTTCCGGTGCCCGGACCTCCGGTGATGGTCAGCAGTGGGGAGATTAAAGCTTGCAGGACAGCTCGCAATTGCGAGGAATCCAGTTGCAGCGGCTGTTCCCCAAAGCACAGTGGGTTGCGCTGCAACACCTGCTCCAGCACGGACTCGACTTTTTGCGGGGCAGGCAGGGTCAGTTGCATCGCCAACCGCTTCCGGATTTGTTGGGCGACCTGCTGCTCCAGTTGCCAGAGGTGTCGAGGTTGGATCAACCCGGAATCTGGATGCACGATCAAGGGGCGGTTTGCGTCTGCGTCGCCAAGCAATGGGGTCGCCTCCGAGGGGTCCGGAAGCACCACCCCCGTTTCGCCACGCTGAAGGGCGGCGGCCAGTTGGGACAACAGCAATGCTTGCTCGGCAGCGTGGCAACCATCCCCGGATTTTTCTGTAGCTGTGATCCAAGGTGCAAGGGATTGCGTCCAGTGCTGGTGTTCCTCGCCAAGTGGGGCACGTTCGGGGGCAAGCTCGGTTTGGAAGGGCAAACTGCCAACTTCCGGAGCAAGCGAATCCAGCAGTTCGGGGTGCGTTGCCAGCCACCGCTCCTTGGCGGTCCCGGAGGCAGACCAGTGGAATGATGAAGGGTTTGTGCTCATTGCGAAAGGGTGCAAGTAAAAGTAAGACTTTTGCTTAATCAGTCCGGTATGTGCTGCATCCAGTAGTTGGTCCAACGTTGATTTTTCCGGGCGACTCTGAGTGCGAGCATGGAGTTGGCATTCTCCAGTTTCCACCAAGCCCCCGGGATTTTGAGCCGTTTTTGAATGAGATGCCGATGTGAGCTTTCAATCAGTCCGGATCCAATGAGCAACTGCTTGGTAGGGGCATATCATTAAATGATATAGTGGTAGTAGCTACGAACATAATACCAATTTGTGATTCAAATGTGCCATTGTCATTGAAATCTCTTCGGCTTCGCTTGAGTGATCCATGAATGTCAATGGAAGGTTTCTAAGGAATTCAGCAAGAAGCACACCAGTGGTGGAATCATACTTGCAGAAGACTCTCCGAGACCTTTTGGCTTTTGTGAACCCTGCATGACTTCCACCTTGCTTCGCTTCAGCAAACTACCCCTTGCACTCCTGACCCTATCCATCCTCCTCTTTGGAACGGTGGGTTGTTCCAGTTCTGACCCGGAACCTCCGGAGAAACCACAACGTTCCTCAAAGCGCATCTCCGAAAAACAGGCGGAGTCCGAGGAAGCCGAGGTGCAGGAACTTCAGTATTGGGGCGATCCCCACCTCACGCTGTTGGAGCAGATCATGCCTAAGCTGAAGCAGGAAACGGAGGGCTTGTTCGACAAGGCCAACTCGGTGGCGATTTCCAGCATTTCTTACGGCGACAAGCTGCCGAACCACTTCCGGAAGGTGGCCACGGCCCGACTGCATCAGGTGCTGACGCGGTTGCCCAAGCTCAAGGTGAGCGTCTGCGAAGCCTGTAGCCAAATCCGCACACAGATTTCCGGAAGTTACCTCAAGATCACCCGTGGGGTCGCGGATGACGAATACCGCCGCGAAACCGCCCAGCAACTCAACGTCGAGGGCTTCATCGACATTGCGCTCTTCATGAGCGATCGACAGCTTTCCGTGTCACTCAATGCGTATGAGGCGCAAAAGGGCGAGATCATCTATTCCCGCATCGTCACCAGCGAACCGATGAAACGCGAGGAATACCTGCACGTCTATCTGGGCAAGATGACCCTGCCAATCAACGAACCCTCCCCCCGTTCAGGAAAAACCGTGCTCCATCAATCCATCATCTTGGGCGCAGAGCGGGTGGTGCGGCTCAATCAGGGCTGGACTTCTGGAATCAGCGCAGCGTTTTTCAGCGATGACAACAGCAAGCTCACCGCTTCCGAAAAAGTCAGCGGCGGCACCAGCGGGGTGATGGTGGACGGCGTGGTGGGCTACGATGTGGTAGGCTTTGGCAGCAACCGAGGGGCGGTCACACTGAACCTCGGCTTGGGGATGATGATTGCCACCTCCATCAATTCGCCTCCATATTTAAAAACCGGGGTGTCCGTCACAGTTGCAGAGCAACTGACGCTGGGCTACAACTACCTCCTCATGCTCACCAGTACCACTGCGCTCAAATTGCCCAGTGCTTCTTACTTTGCGGTCGGATGGAAATTCTGAAGGTAAAAGAAATGCTCGAGTGCCGGAAGGTGCCGCGAGGGCGCTTGGCTCCCTCGCGGCAGCTTGCGGGCATGTTGGCGGTCCTCTGCATGATTCTGCTTTCCGGATGTGGGGACAAACAGACGGAACCACCGCAAGAGGAGGAAATTGCGGCCAAACCCGTCGTCAAGAAACTGCTCTTCACGCAACGCACCCAGGGCGGCAAGAACTCGATCGACGTCATCGAGGAAACAGAGGGGTACCGGCGCACCCTGCGGATTGTGCTGCAACGCGGCGACCTCAGTTCCAATCTGATCCACCCCATCGACAGTCCAAATTTTGTCATCGCCGTTCCGCTTCAGGACGCAACAAGCAAGCAGTTCAGCCTGCAAACGGCAGTTTATGAACTGCGACTCAAGGAGCATATTGATCAACTTCTGGCCCGCTACCTTGCTCCGGAGCGCTACAACGTTTCAGTGGTCGTGTCGTGGGACGAGAAGCTCTTGCAGGAGGTCCAGCTCAAGAGCCTACCGATTGACACTCCCGTGGACGCTCTCCCACTTCCAAAAATGCCGGAGGCCCAAACTTCCGAAGAGGGCGAGGCGGGTGCCGAAAGAAATGCTGGAAACTTGCCTGTCACACTGGATGAACCCACGCCCACCCAGCGTGTGCGCAGCGTGAATCCAGACTCCAACTACGAACTCAAGTACGCCGTCGTTTCGGTCAAGGTGCAGGTGCTTTTGGACAACACGCTGCCGGGCAGTCAGGAGCAGTTCATCCAGCAACTCATTCCGGTGCAAGAGTTCTACAACGCCCAGCGCGGCGATAGCGTAACGGTGCAGCGCACCTCATTTCCTAAACCCTTCTCTGACAGCGTGGCCCCCTACGAGGAGCAGATCATCATGCGTAAGCTCACAGAATTGGTGCAGAAATATGTGTCGTCCAACGAGTTTGTCGTCAATGTCAAGTTCACGCTGATCGATACAGAATCAGCAACGGAGTCGTCGAGCAACATCAAGATGAACATCGACCTGCTGCTCGACGAGGTCGTGCTTCCAGACGTGGACACCTTCCTACAGGAGGCGATCCCACTGGCCGTCAATTTCAACGCCGAACGCGGGGACACGCTCAACATCATCCGCAAGCGTTTCCCAGAACGAAACTTTGGTTCGGTTTCCTCTGAACAGGTTGCTGCACTCCGGGATTACAAGGACAAGATTTTGGAGGCGTTCCAGACCGGCGATTATGTGGGAGGCTTGGAATGGGCCGACAAGGGACTGCGCATCGCGGTGCGTCGCATGGACAAGGTATTTTTGATGAAGATGAAAGGCTCGCTCCACTTCCTGCTTGAGGAGAAGGATAAGGCGCTGGAGGTTTGGCAGCACGTCCAGCGGCTGGATCCGAGTGACGAGGAGGTGCGGCAGATGCTGGAGAACCTGCAATAAAGACAGAATGCTTCGCGTTGCTTCGCGCCCTTCGTGGCTCAAAAAAGCACTTGTCTTGTCCGGGATTATCATGCTGACAGGCAGTGCCCCAGTGTGGTCGGCGGACACCCCACCTGCTCCGGAACCGGAAGCGGAGGTCGTGGATGACCCTTCCCCGCAAGCCGCCGAGCAAGCGGAGGGCAAGCGGCGTAGCCTTGAGGAATTGCTCGCGGTGCCGTTTCAGCAACTCAAGGAAATGCAGCAGGCGGAATATGGTGAGATCGAGCCGCTTCCGGGAGAGGACAACGCCACTGTCACCCGTTCCGAAGCTGGAGATATCCGACTCCCCCCTCCGCCGGAACAGGGCAAGCACGAACGCGACCTAGAGCAGCAGCTTGACGTGATCCTCCGGGAGCAACTCCCAAGCGAATACGTCGGCGTCACCGTCAGCGTCAAGTACACCCTCCAGACGATTCCAATTTCCAAGAGCAACAAACAGATTTCCAAGGTCAAGCTTCCGGGGTTTGAGAACAACGTCTGGGTGCCCACCGAGAAGAAACGTGTGGTAGGAATCATCAATCAGATTCAGACCTACACGACCATCTTTGCCGTGGTCAATCAACCCATCTCGCTCTTCAATGTGGAAGTGCTGCGGCAAGTGCTTTCGGATCGGGTGGAGGGCTTGAACCTGCGGGCACAGGATGTCCTCAAGGTCGTCTATGTGCCAACGTCCAAGCCTTCGGAAGCGCGGGTTGAGCGTTTGAGCAACGCCGCCGCCGAACACGAGGAGGCCAAACAGGCTGCAGAAGCCCAGCGGATTAAGCAAACTGCGGCTGCTGAAGAAGCAACCACAGAGGGTGAAACCACAGAAAAGGCAGAAGCCGAAATCCCTGCGGCCAAAGCAGAAGCGGTTGCCGAGGCAGAACCAGAAGTGGAAAAACCCGAAATTCAGCCAGAGGACGTGGACATGCAGGCGCGGATGGAAACCACGCGCTATCTGTTGCAAGCCCGCGAAGCCTACTTCCAGAACGATTTCGACAGCGCCATTGATGACATCCGCAAAGCACTGGAGATCAATCCCTACTCCTCGCAGGGCTACGAAATGCTCGGTTCGATCTACTATCGGCTCAACTGGACCAGCATGGCCGCAGAAAACTGGCAACGCGCCTTAGAACTTGATCCAGAGAACAAAAATCTCCGCAAATACCTCAACAAACTGACACGACGATGATCCGACGAAACGCAATCGTTCTGGCAGGAGTGCTAGGGCTGCTCTGGGTCTGCTTGGTGCTGCCCAACATTTCCGGGGCACAGGAGCGGGTGAAGTCACTCACCATCCGACAGTTCGAGATTGAGGAAGCGATCCGTAACGGTCTCAAGTATTACCTCGAACCCCGCGATTATGTGCTGCGTGTCAAGCTCACGGGCGAGCAACGTGTGGCTGGCGTTGAACACGAGGCGCTGCCTGGTTTTGGGCCAATGGTGAATCCTGCGCAAGCAAAGGGTGAGAAGTACTGGGAAATTCTGCGGATGCAGGTTGACCTTGTGATGCACAAGGAGGTTTCACCTTCGCTGAACACCTACATTTCTGAGATCGTTCCTATCCTCAGCGGACTCGATTACGAACGCGGCGACGAATTCAACTTTGTGCCGATCGTGCCACAGGCATTGGAACCGCCTCCAGTCGCGCAAGCGCAAGCGGCACCGGCCACCATCGAAGCAGAAAAACCGGAACCCGAAAAACCAGCGGTGGTCGTGGCCACTCTCCCCAAAGCCGACGAGCAAAAAGGCGAGCAACCCCAAGAGACGTCTAAAACCCAACCGGAACCTGTGGTCGACGGTCCGCCTCCAGGGTTGTGGGAAGCGATGACGTTGGTTGAGAAGGTGCTTGCGGTAGGATTGGCGTTGCTGCTGCTGCTGCTGCTCTTCGTCTTGTGGAAACTGAACCGAATGCAGTCTGCGGAACAACAAGGGCTGGCGAAGCTGCTCGCACAGCAGCAGCAGCTTGCACTTCCGGGAATGGGAGCGATGGCTTTGCCTTCCCCCCAACAGACGTTGGAGTCGGTGGAGGAATCTCGGAGGAAGTATTTGCAGACGCAGGAATCTCAGGTGCAGGAGGCGTTGCTACAAGAGAGCAACGAGCGCATGGCGCAAGACATCGTCAAGCAACTTGTGGGACGGGATGATTGGAAGCAGGACTTGATTCAAGAGATGACCCGCGACAAGCAGTCAATGGAATCGCTCACCCAACTACTCGCGGTCATTGGCCCGGAAACCACCCGGAGTCTGTTTGGTCGGGTGATGCCGCAAGACTCTTTTCTGGAACTCGAACAACTCGCCCGTGATGCAAAGGTTTCCACGGCAGAAGCAAACACGACACTCAAGAACGTCGCGATGTTCCTGCTCACCCGCAAACTGATTGCTCCGGAACAACCGACGACCAACCTCTTCGGCTTCCTTGAGGAGATGTCCACGGGACAAGTGAGCTATCTCATCAACGATGAACCTTCGAAAATCAAGGCCATCGTCATCAGCCGACTCGTCAGCGAACAGGCCGCAGAAATCCTCCACAACATCTCCAAGGACGAGCGTACTCTGGTTGCCGTCGAATTGGGACGGCTCAGCGAACTACCCACCAAGCTCGTGGAGCAGGTGGCCTATAATTTGGCGGACAAGGCACGGACAGTTCCGGACGAGAACTCGGTGTCGGTTGACGGCATCCGCTTTGTCGCGGACGTGCTGGGAGACGCCGACCCGACCACCCGTGAGGAACTGCTCAACGGTTTGCGCGTTACCGATCAGAAGCTCAGCGAGGAAATCGAAAGCCGCTGCTTCATCTTCGACTCCATCCCTTTCGTACCCCGTGAGGTGCTGGTGGAGGTGGTCCGGAAGCTGCCGCCGGATGTGGTGGTGACGGCAATTTCCGGAGCCGACAAGTCCATTCAGGAAGCCGTGGTGTTGTGCTTCCCGGAGCAGACGCGCAAGGCGATCGTCTCTGCGCTCAAGGCCAAGAAACCATCTGCCGAGGAAATCCGCGAGGCCCGCCAGCAGTTCGTGAAGTCCATGCGCAGCATGTCTGATGCGAACAAGGTGGACCTCCGCGAAGTCAACTCCGCCTTCTCTCACCAAGAGAGTGCCCCCGCCCTCAGCTACGAGGAACAACCCGCCTGAGTTTTCCCTGCTAATCGCAGGGCAACTCCGTCCAATTTTACAACAGATTTTTTCAAAACAGTGTCATCTCCTCGTCCCGTAGGTCAGAGATGAACATATGCCCGGGAGCGTGGGTGATGACAAGCGGCAGGGCTGCTGAAGTTGCTGCCAACGCAGAGGTAACTCCGCATGCCCAAAAGACAGGAATCTCGCCGGGGTGGAGAGTGACGGCATCCCCGAAATCCGGCTCGTCTAAATTGCGGATGCCAAGGATTTCCGGATCACCCCAGTGGATGGGAGCGCCGTGGGTGCGCTCGAAGCGCGTGGTGATCTGCGCGGCCCGCACCGCTTGTCCGGAGGTCATCGGGCGCATGCTGACGACCATCGGTGTGTGAAAGGGGCCAGCAGCAACGCATGCGCGGTTGGTGATGTACATCGAAACGTTCTTGCCTTCCTCCATGTTCCGGATCGGCAATCCTGCCTCCAGCAGTGCGCGCTCAAACGAGAAGCTGCATCCGAGCAGAAAACTGACCATCTCCCCATTGCAGTACGCAGTCACGTCTTCCACTTCCTCCGTCAAAACTCCGTTTTTATAAATCCGGTAGCGCGGCAAGTCGGTGCGCAAATCCGCTCCGGGGGCAATGCTGGGTTCCACCATCCCCGGTTCCAACACATCTAGAATGGGACACGGTTTGGGGTTGCGCGTGCAGAAGAGCAAAAACTCAAACGCATGGCTTTGGGGGAGCATCACCAGATTCCCCTGCACAAAGCCCTTGGCGACTCCGGAAGTCAAGGTGGTCCAGGCACGGCTACGAATCTGTGCTCGCAATTCGGTGAGGGACAGGGTTGTTTCAGACATGGTAGTTTCTCAGGTGGTCAGAATCATAACCCTAGCCGGACTGTTCTGGAATTTCAATTTTGGCGGGCAAGTCATCGGCAGGCCACCACGGCAGGCGGGTGGAGGTCCAGACATGCCGGACGGGAGCAAACTGCTCCGGGTTTTGCAGAGTGGAGACGGTAAGATCGAGATCGTCCGGATGCTTGGTCGTGCAAAATGCGAGCGGCGAACCGCAAGTGCCGCAGAAGTAACGGGTGCCGTGATCCGAGGACTGAAATTTTTGAGGCGCGTCCCCGGTCCAGTGGCATTCATTGCGCGAGACGGTCATCCACGGAACAGCGGCGGTCCCCGATGCACGGCGGCACATCGTACAATGGCACCAGACGATATCCTTGTTGAGTGAATCCACACGGTAGGTGGTTTTTCCGCAGAGGCAACTTCCAGTTTTGGTCATTTGGATTTCTTGTCAGGGGTGCCGTAGCCGCCGCCGCCGGGCGTTTCGATGCGGAAGCGTTCTCCGGCTTCGGCGTGGATTTCGTTCTTGCCACCGAGGGAAAGCGTGGTGCCGTCCTTGCGCAGGAAAAGATTGCGCCCACAGGTTCCGGGTTCCCCTCCGTCAAGTCCGTAGGGCGCGTACACTCGGCGTTCGGAGAGGATCGCCGCATTGAGCGGTTCCAGAAACTCAACTTCCCGGACCAGTCCGTCGCCGCCTCGGAATTTTCCGTCACCACCCGTGCCTTGGCGGATGGAGAACTCGCGGAGCATCACGGGAAAGCGCCGCTCCAGAATTTCTGGATCGGTGATGCGCGTGTTGGTCATGTGGGTGTGGACTCCGGACTGCCCATGCCATGAGGCTCCAGCTCCCGCGCCTCCGCCGATGGTTTCGTAGTAGCCGAAGTGTTCGTTACCGAAGGTGAAGTTGTTGGTGCAACCCTGTGAGGCGGCACAGGCGTGAAAGGCACGGAGGATGACATCGGTGACACGCTGCGAAGTGAGAACATTGCCGCCAACCACTGCCGCATGTTCCGAGGGCGAAAGCAGGGTGCCCTCCGGAACAATCACTTTGATGGGGTTCAGGCAACCTTGATTGAGTGGAATATCTTGTGGGATGAGGCAGCGCAGGCCGTAGAGGATTGCAGAATTCGTGACCGCCCGAGGCGCATTGAGATTGCCCCAAAGCTCCGGACCCGTGCCGGTGAAATCAAACACCGCGCTGCCATCCCGACGGTCAATGGTGATTTTCAGCACGATGGGGCTGCCGTCATCGAGAAAATCCTGCGCCGAAAGTGAATCCACCTTCTTGAGCCCTTCGCGTTCCGACAAGTCCGTGAGCATCTGACGCACCGCTGCTTCCGCATTGGCCTGAATGTGCTGCATGTACGCCTGCACCACGTCGAGCGAGTAATGCTCCACCATCTCCAGCAAGAGATCAATGCCGCGTTGATTGGCAGCGACCTGCGCCTTGAGATCAGAGAGATTATCGGAAAGCTGTCGCGCTCCGCTCATGGACGCTTCGCCCGGACCTCGTGGCAGTGTGCCGGGTTCGAGCAGCAACTCGGTGATGCCCTCTTCGTTGAACACGCCGTTTTCCACGAGTTTGAAGCTCTTGATGCACACACCCTCTTCGAGGAGCTTGCGGGAGAACGGAGGCATGGAGCCGGGAGAAATACCACCGATGTCCGCATGATGCCCCCGACTGGCGATGAAAAAAATCGGGTGTCCGTCGCGCCACACTGGAGTGATGACCGTGATATCCGGAAGGTGGCTCCCCCCGGCAATGGGGTGGTTGGAAACCAGCACATCACCTTCCCGGAGTTGATTGCCCTGGAGTTCAATCTGCCGTCGCACAGCATCGCTCATGGCTCCAAGATGCACGGGAACATGCGGAGCGTTAGCGACCAAACCTCCGGATTCGTCAAAAATCGCGCAGGAGAAATCGAGGCGTTCCTTGATGTTGGTCGAAATCGCGGTGCGCTGGAGCGTGCGGCCCATCTGCTCTGCGATGGACATGAAGAGGTTGCTGAAGATGGACAGCTGGATCGGGTCCGATTCGGTGCCGATCTCACGTTGGGTTTTGGTTTCAACGGTGATGACGACATCGCCGAATTCAGTGATTTCAGCAAAGCATCCGGGTTCGATGAGGATCGTTGAGGTGTCCTGCATGAGAATCGCCGGGCCGTCGAGCCGTTGCCCAGCGCCGAGTTGATCGAGCAGGAAAATCGGCGTGTCGTGCCAGCCGCTCTCAAAGTAGCAACGAGTTTGGCTGTCGGGTTGCGGCGTTCCGGATTTGTTGGCAATCGGGAACTTTTGCAAGCTCGGAGAGTTAGCGGTCACCCGCACCCGCACGTCGTCCACCAAAATGTCGCGGTTGACGAGTTCAAAACCGAATTCGCGGCGGTAGATTTCCCGGAACGCTTGGCCGTAGTCCGGGAATGACCCTGCCGAAGATTGCAGTTCCGGGCTCGAATTGGCAAAGCCCAGACCGCAATTGGTTAGTTCTGCGTTGTAAGTTAACGACTCCGGTTCCGGAATCATCAATGCGGTGTCGGTACCCTGATAGCGCAGATTGAGGAAACGTTTGCTCTCGATTTGGCTTTGAGGGTAACCCTGTTGAAGTAATGCGTTTGTGGCTACTGTGTTCAGCGAATTGAGTCGTGCCGATAATGTTGATTTGGTGTCGGCATCATAAACCAACGCGGCGGGTTCCTGCCGTTCCTCCACAATGTTGGCGAGTCCCATGCCGTAAGCCGAGAGGACGCCGGCGAAGCGATGGATGAAGATGCGTGAGATGCCAAGTTCGCGGGCAATGGCGCAGGCGTGTTGGCCTCCGGCTCCGCCGAAACAGGCGAGGACATGTTCCTTAGTGTCGAACCCGCGCATCACAGAAATTTCACGGATGGGCCGCACCATCACTTCGTTGGCGACGCGGACGAAGCCTAACGCGACCTGCTCTGCACTCATTTCTGGAAGTCCGCGTTCACGGGAGTGAGCGTTGATTGTCGCAGTCAGTTTTGCAAAGGCACTGCGAGTGGCTTCGACATCAAGCGCTTGATCTTCGGTAGGGCCGAAGATTTTTGGAAAGTAGCCCGGATGCAATCGTCCGAGGATAAGATTGGCATCGGTGATGGCGAGGTGTCCGTGTTTGCGATAGCAGGCCGGGCCGGGGTGCGCCCCCGCCGATTCTGGACCGACCTCGAAGAGTCCATTCCGGAAGAAAAGTCGGGAACCACCACCTGCGGCCACGGTCTTGATGTGCATTTGCGGCGCTTGAATGCGAACTCCGGCGGTTTCGGTTTCGTGCGTCAGTTCGTAGTCAGTGCCGTAGCGCGACACATCAGTGGAGGTGCCGCCCATATCGAAACCGATAATCGGCAGTTGGCGGTTGAAGTTCTTAATTGACGTCGTCCGAGCGTACCCCACCACGCCGCCTGCAGGTCCGGAGAGGATGGCGTTGCTGCCCTTGAAGTGATCGGCGTCGGTGAGTCCGCCATCGGACTGCATGAACAAGAGTTGTGAGCTTTCCAGCCCGTCCGAAAATCCCGCCCGGAAGCTGTCGAGGTAGTTGCGGATGTGCGGGGTGAGGTAGGCGTCCACGGTTGTGGTATCGCCACGGGCGACCATCTTGACCATCGGCATGACCTCATGCGAAAGTGAAATCTGTGTGAAGCCGATCTCTCTGGCGAGTTCCCCAAGCCACTGTTCGTGGTCCGGAACCGCATAAGCGTGCGTGAAGACGACAGCAAGTGCGCGGATTCCGGAATCATAAACCTCCTGAAGTTTTGGACGAATCACATCCAAATCTGGTTTTGCCAAGACCACAAATTGCTCGCCTGTTGTTCCTTCAATGATTTCTAGCCTCGTGTCTTCGGCCTTCTCCCTATTACCTTCTGCCTCTTTTTTTTGCAGCAACCGCACACGTTCTTCGACTTCAATCACCTGCTCATAGAGCAAATCCAGTTTCCGGATTTCCAGATCAAAGAGTTTGGGTCGAGTTTGGTTGCCAATCTGAAGCAAATCCCGAAAACCCTGCGTGATCACCAATGCCGTGCGTGCCCCCTTGCGTTCCAGCAAGGCGTTGGTGGCAACGGTCGTTCCCATGCGAATCCACTCGACTGCTGCGGCAGAAAAGCTCTCCTTCGGGAAGGCCTTTCCGGTGACTTCCTCCAAAATGCGACGGATGCCCTCGCGGGGCGCGTCTGGGTAGTTCTGCGGGTCTTCAGAAAGCAGCTTGACCACCCGGAATTCCGGCTTGCCCGGAACCTCGGCATAAACATCGGTGAAGGTTCCACCTCGGTCAATGGAGAAACGAAAGGTGGATTGGGTCATGTTTGAAAACTTTGGATAGAACAGGTTCAGGGAATGTCAATTTCTTGGTATTTGGTCTCAGCAACCTGATTGATCGCTTTAGTGATCTCGTCCAATACACGCTGCATTCGAGGCCAAGAAATTGAAGTCAGCACGACGATGGAAATCTGACGATCGCTCAAGTTTTACTGGTATTGGAGATTTTGGTCTGTCGTGACCAACACGTCAAACCCCTCAGATTCTGCTGCGGTGGGCAAGTCTCCATTCGACAGGGCACCCCACTGTTGTTCATAGGCTGTACTTACCTGATGTCCCAAGTGCTTCCTCAGTGGAACCGGAGTTCCCTGCTCAAAGAGAATTTTCAGCAAGCGGTGCGAGGTTTCAGCAAGGCAACCTCATGTTCAAGAACAGACTCAATGAACTGTGGGGGAACTCCGGGAAACCACTCCAGAAAGTCCTCAACGCTTGCGCCGTCTCGAAGGTTTTCAAATAGTGCACGAATGGGAATGCGAGTTGCGCGAAACACAAAGTTCTCCGGAGCAGACATTGGGATGTTGCTCGACGGCGCTACAGTCTTTCCAAAGCTCGTTTAGTGCATGATTTCATGTACGACAGAATCAAAAATAAACCGTGAAGGCAACGTGCCCTTGGTGGAGCGCGGTCACTTCCGGAGAGATCTTGCGCAATTCCTTGAGGTTCTTGTCGTAGAGGGTGAAGCGACGGTCCATACTGTTTCCGGAACCCACCCCTAGGGTGATGTTTCCGAAGAGGTGGTAGTTGATGCGCAAGAGTTGCCGGAACTGTTCTGAGCGCAGCACTGTGCTGTTCCACGGATTTGACTGGCTTAAACGATAGTAGCTTGATTCCTTCTCCAATTCCAGCAAGAGCGACCAGCGGTGAGCGAAAAACGCGAACAGCGAGAACTTGCGAGGATAAATCAGTTCCAGCGCAATGTTGGAATTTGATGCCAGATCGTAGCTGAAGTAGGGATACACGGGCTGGTCGTAGTAGCCCGGAACGTGGATGAAACCGAGGGACCATGCGGAATTTGAGGAAATCGACTCAAACTGAGCAAGGGGAATCCAATCCCCCAACACGCCGAGAAACGCCTGCCGAAATGCTCCAATGCTGAGGCGGTTGCTGGATTTGCGGTTCAGCGTGAACAGCAGCGACATGAAGGTGTGGAAATCCGCCGAACTCACATCCTTCGTGTCAGAAGCCAGTGCAGACCCACCCCGGAGTTGCAGCCGGGTGCTGCCAATGCCCAGCGGCAAGTAGACAAACCAGCCGCGCTCCTGAAGTGTGGCCGGGAGGTCGGAGCCGGAGGCTGAAACTGTGAGATTGTCGGAAAGCGCTGAGGCCAGCGCGGTGTTGCCCTCGTAGCTGAGTAGGTTGAGATCGTCGTAGGCATAGAGGAAGTAGAGGTTGACAGACCTGCGGCGTGTGGTGAGTCCAAGGCGGCTGCCGTCAATGGTCGTGCTGTTGTTGTCCCGTACCGTGGTGCTGGAGAGCGTTTCCTCCTCATAGGTCAACACCTCGTCCGGACGTGCGGAGCCGAGCTTGAGCAAGGCTTGGGCGGAAAGCGGAGAGGCCAGTCCGACACAGAGTGCAAGTGCGAGAACGAACCGAAAATCTCTCCTGCCCCCCCTTTGCGAAAGGAGGGAATGTTTCATCCAAGTCATGGTTTGGTTTTTCCGGATTTGGGTTCCGGTTCAGAGGAGGCAGGAGGTTTTGCTGCTGGCGCCGCAGGCGGAGTGCCCCAACGCCGCACCGTGTCCCGGATGAGTTCGAGTTGCGCGAGGACGGATTCCTGCTGTTTGGCCGTGAGCCGCAGCCACGGTTCGGCGATGGCGTCTTGCAAGCTTTTGAGTCGCTGGCGCTGCTGGGGTTGCGCGTCGTTGGGCAGGCGCATCACCGCAGGGTGGAAATCTGGAAGTCGGCGTTTTAGTTCGGCAAGCTGGAGTTCGTGGAAGTTCCACTGAAACAATGTGGCAATGCGGCGCAACAGGGCGGCATCCGGATTCGTCACGCCGCTTTCGAGGTCTGCCAGAAACTCCGGGCTGATTTCGAGCAGAATCGAAAGCCCGTCCAATGTTTGCCCCACCGCTTCACGCTGCTCCTGAATTCGTGTTCCCAGCGCAGGTCCGGGTGCAGGAGCCAGAGCCGTTTCTGTCGTTTCCGGAGGTGTGCTGTCGGTTGGCCTCTGGAACAACATGGCGGCGTTGCGGTTGATGAGTCGCTGCCGGACGTGACGGTAGTTCCAGTGGAAGAGCGAACAAATCTGCTGGAGCAGGTCGTCGCTCGGGGTGAGTCCTTGTTCAATCGAGAGGTAGAACTGCGAGTCGATGCCCAGCAGAGTGGCCACGCCTTCCGGAGACTGCCCCACCGTTTCCCGTGCTTCCCGCAACATCTCTGAGAATTTGGGTGGGAGGCCAGACTGTAAAAGTTTAGGCGAGGGGCTTGGAGCTTGGGACTCAGCGGGTTCTCCGGTGGATTGCAGAGCACTGCGCTTGGTGTCCTGAAAGTTCCACTCGAAGAGCGAGCAGAGCCGTTCAAGGACATCATCCGGAGGAATCCAGTCCTCCTCCAGTCGTGCATAGTCCTCCGGTGGCATTCCCAACAGCAACGCCAGTCCCTCCACGCTCTGGTTCACCGAGTTCCGAAATTCCCGGACCATCTCGTTCAGTTTCGCCATCCCCGTTTTTGCTACGTTTTTCCCTCAAGTTTTCGGGCGTCCTGCCGATGTCAGAACTGGAACTATGTCCAATCACTTCCCCGTCGGTTTGGGGAGCATGGAGTCGTGTGACCAAGAAATGAGGCCAAAGCATATTCTATTCCTTCTGCTCGGACTGCTAGGGTGGAGTGGTGCGACCTTTGCGCGTACGCCAAACACCGGGCTGGGGCCGTTTGAAGTCAGGACGCACTACCCCCTGACGCACCAGTTCCTCGCCGTCCATCCGGAAAGCCCGGAAACCTTGCCCAGGGGGACGGCAAGACTTTCCTATGGCTACGCAACTGCCAACTCGTTCTACAACACGCAGGCGCCCAGCAAGCAGATCACCACGACCGAGTTCAAGCGAGGGTTGACGATTGCAGATTTCCTCGACGAGAACGGCAACACAGTGCGCGGCTTCAGCCTCTACCTGGATGTCGAAACCCAACGACATACGCTCGACTGGCGCTATGGTCTCACGAACTCGCTGGAGCTTTCGTTGCGAATGCCCTTCCTAACCTTTGACGGCGGCTTCATGGACCCCTACATCGAGAAGGTTCACGACATGATCGGGGTTTCAAATTCCTCTATTGGAGGCGGGTGGCGTGCCTACTCGCCCCGGAATACCTATGCCTTTTATGTGGTCAAGGACGGAGCGTTTCTTTACGCAAGCGAGGAAACCTTCACGCATGTCGCCGGAGAGCCTTCTGCCGGGTTGAAGTGGAGTTTCATCAAAGGCGGGGAGTTGCTGCCCGCCATCAGCCTCAAGCTGGAGTACAAGGTAGGCAACACGGATCGCACGGGGATCAAGCAGTTTATCCGCAGTGGTGGCAACGACTGGGGGCACTACCTGCTCTTCTCAAAAGGCTTCGGCAGTTGGCTGGCGTACTTCGGAGATGGCACCACCCGCATTGACAAAAACAACGGCCTTGCCAGTTACCTCCGCCACCGCTTCATCGCGTTGGAGCATCGCTGGAGCGAGGATTTTTCGCTGGTTTATCAGCAGATGTCACAAACGAGCGTCTTCCCCAAGACGAGTGCAACCCTGCGTGTACAGGAGGCCAATGTGGTGGGAGTGCAGCAGCAGCGCAACTTTGCGCTCACCATCCCCACCAGCGTAATTGCGATGGGGGCAAAAATGCGCTGGGGTACACAACTGCACTGGGATGTGGGTTTCATTCAGGATTACAGCAACTTCCAGAATGAAACGGATTTCGTACTCTTCACCGAGTTGGGGTGGCAATGGTGAGACGCATCGGCATGAAACTCGCGCTCCTCGCCGTGTTGGGAGGGCTGGTGTTAGCAGCAGCGCCCTCGGCGTGGGCGATCAAGCAGACCTTCCTCTACTTTTCAGCCGCCTCCGGAATTCAAGACACCGCAAGGGTTGCCCCAGGCATTGGTAAGGGCGAAAGCTACCTCAGCACCATCGCGACCCGCAACGGCACTATGAAGGGCAGTCGTCAGGTGAAGCCTCTGCAAGTCCGTTTCGATTTCTATCACATCATGAACGGCTGGGCGGCAGGTTTTGGAATCGGCATGTCCACCTATGCCAACAAGCTGACCTTTGCCGATGGCTCCGAGGTGAGCATCAGTTCCCGTGCGCTCTACTACGGACTCACCTACCACCTGCGTATGGGCGGCATCTACCCCTACTTCGGCTTTGGCACCGGTAGCCACTACGCACAGGTGCAGGAGTTGGTCAAGATCAACAACGTCTGGTACGCCAGCACCTTCTTTGGGCAAGCTACCAGTCCCGTTTACTACAACCTTGGCGTGCGCATTCCTTTCGGATCGTGGGGGGTTTTCCTGAACCAACAAGCGACCTCCGCCCCGCTCCTCGCCCCCACCGAAGCAAAGGTTCTCGAACTCGGAGGCGTCTCCAGCCTGCTCGGATTGTATTGGGGATTTTGAGTCAAACTCCGGTGCTGCCGAAGCCTCCGGAGCCGCGTTCTGTGGTTCCCAGCATTTCGACGATTTCGACGGTGCAAGGCTCCAGACGCCGCACGAGCAGTTGGGCGATGCGCTGTCCAAGCAATTGCTCGGCGGCTTCGACACCATCGCCCTTGCCGAGGTGACGGAAGGGCACGAAGATGCGGCCTCGGTAGTCCGGATCAATGACCCCGATGCTGTTGGCAAGCAGGAAATCCGTTTTGATGATGCTGGAGCGGGGCACGATTTCAGTGTAGAATCCAGCACTCACCTGCACCGAAACTCCGGTGTCAAAGAAAAAGATGTCGTGGCGTTTTTGCTCAACCGACATTGCCGTAAGGTCCAATCCGGCATCGGAAGCGTGTCCCCGCTGAGGGGTGGGCATTCCGGGATAGTGACACTGAATTTTGAGAACTGTGGACATTTCGTGTTTTGAGTGCAAGTGTTCCCTTCGCACCCTAGCGGCTTTTGCTGAAACTGCAAGCATCCCATGCTCCAAACTCCTGTTGAGACCGCCTTAGCCTTGGAAGCTGCTGGACGGTTCCGCTTGGCGACCGTTGTGCGACAACATGGGGGAACCACACTTGCCGATTATGCAAAATCCCTCTGGACGACGCCCCGTCATTTTCCTGAACTGGAGCCGGAATTGCTCGCAGCACTGACTGCGGAGTTCCGTCGTTTGAATGCAGAAGCGTCACAAGCTCAGGATTGGCTGGCCTCCTTGCAACGCACCCGAACCCTGCAAACCGCCACGCACCTCACAGCTTCGGAAGGGCCAACTTTTTTGGCACTGCACCGTTTGGCTCTCTCCGGACTGCCGCAGGGCGAGAGCTACTTGATCGGTGCGTATTCAGGGGTTCCCTTCGCCAATGCAGCATGGTCCGGATGCCTCAATCTGGATGGACGGTTTCCATTAGAAAATGTGGTTGCTCCGCAAGCTCCGGGATTTGCGGAGTTGCGCCGAGCCGACGCGGACCGTGCCCGCGACGGGGGCGAACGCCGCCTCTCGCTGATCTCCGGAAACTGGCGCGATGCGCGGGTGGGTGACTCACCGATTCCGGAAAAGCTCTCGTTGCTTTGGCCACACCTCACCGAGATCGTGCGTGGTTTGGCTCCGGAGCCTGTCTGTGGCGAGCCGTTTTCGACATGGGCGAATCGTTTTGCTGCGGAACAGATGCGTAAGTTGCATCCGGAAGCGGACCTTGTTTACTTCGAGCTCAACGAGGTCATTCGCGAGTACCTGCTTGCCGTCTTGCCCAACCCGGAACATGCGCTGCACCGGATGCACTTTGACATGGAGTGTCGGGTGCGAGCAGAAAGAGCGTTTCCGGAAGTCCCGTGGTACACGATTCCAGCGGAACAGCAAGGCCGCAAGCGCATGGAAGTCCTACGTTGTGAGCAGGGAGAACTGCGGGGACGGACCGTGACGATGCCCTTGACGCTTGCTGTGGTGCTGGAGGGCTTGCGGGCAAAAACACTGAGTCCGGCGCTGCTCCCGCTGTACACCGCGCTGGTGCCGTGCAACGGACTCACCTGCTTCGGCAGTTTTGAACAGGTTGAGTATCTTGACAAGTACCGCAACGGGTGGGCTGCGTTGGAGTTGTTTGATCGGGAAAGGCTCGCCACAATCCGCACCGCTGCCCTGACATGTGGACGTTGTCTCGACACCTCCGGGACTCCAGTGCATCCACTGGATTTGCTGCTTGATCGGGAAATCGAGCTGGCCCCCTTCAGCACCCTGCTGGAACTGATCATTCCGCTCTTGCCCCGGCTTGGCGTCCACTGAGAAAATGACATTGCTATCACAAAAAAGTCAAATCGAGTGGGTCAAATCTGGAACTGGACTTATGACATCAGATAGCATAAAAACAGCACGCGGATTCAACCCGCCTGTTGCACTTACGAGTTGAATCCGCGACCACTGGAGTTGTACTTCACCAGAAAGAGGTCTCTACCCCCCGCATTGCTGTTCCCGTCCAGTCCGCCATCGGTGTATCTGGTCACATAGATATTGTTTGAAGAGTCCACCGTCACTCCATACCCAAGGTCATTTGCAGAGGTTCCTAACTGCTGCGTCCACTGTTTGGTTCCGGAGGAATTGTACTTGACCAGAAAGATGTCCTGAGACCCCGCACTGGTGTTCCCGTCCAGTCCTCCAGAGGTGTATCCCGTCACATAGATATTGTTGTTAGAGTCCACTGCCACTCCCTTCCCTTCGTCCGCTGAAGAGGATCCCCACTGCGGGTCCAAGCTTTTGTGGTAAACCCACTGGCCGTCTCAAACTGACTACCCAAGGTGTAGCCCACCGCCGCATCCTTCACGCCCGTGGTCACCCGAACCTTGTAGGTGGTAGCAGTGGAGAGGTTATCTGAAGGAGCAATCGTGAAGGTCTTGTTGGAGTTGGAAGCCGATGGAGCCGAAGCCATCGGGACACAGGCGCTGAAATTGTCCGAGGACACTTGCAGGGTTCCGGAGCAGGAGGTATTCGACATGTTGCTGGTCAGGGTGGTCGTGTTCATTGCTTCGGAGAAAGTGATGGCAATCGTGGTACCCGCCGAGACAGCAGTGGCAGCATCGGCTGGGGAGATCGTGGAAACCGTTGGTGCAGAGGTATCCACAGTGAAGCTACTGATACTGAGAGTGCTGGCATATTCAACAGCATCGGTCACGATGAGGGTGCAGTCGGCATAGGTGCCCTCGCTGAGAGCGTTGAAGGTCACCGTGTTGTTGCGCCTGAAGATGCCGAAGTCGTGGAACTGGAACACGAACCACCATAGCTGAGGGTATCGGACTCGGAGGACGAAGAGGACTCAGGAGGACTCTTTCGAGTCGGCAGGATTGAAGTCCAGCGAGGCGGAGTTGACGCAGTAGCGCATTCCGGTGGGCTGGGGTCCGTCGTCAAAAACATGTCCCAAGTGGGAGTCGCAGTGGCCGCAATGAACCTCGGTGCGCACCATGAACAGGCTGCAGTCCTCGGTGGATTCCGTGCAGTCCGGGTCCAGCGGTTCCCAAAAACTCGGCCAACCGGAACCGGAGTCGTACTTGGTGCCGGAGCCGAACAGTGGCGCACCGCAGCCCGCGCAGGTGTAGGTGCCCTCCGCTTTGTGATCGTGGTACTTCCCGGTGAACGGGCGTTCGGTTGCCTGCTTCCGGCAAACCTCGTACTGCTCTGGAGAGAGGGCTTGTTGCCACTCCGCTTCGCTTTTCTTTATTTTTTCCATCAGCTCTCCTTTCAGAAAACAAGGTGGCTGATCTAGCGGGCGTTTGCAAGTCCGTCTCTCCAAGACTTGCACCAGCAAGGCGACTCCCGCACAATGTGGGCACGCTTGCTCGAACGTGCTTGCCGTTCACAACGGAATACACATGGGCAATACTTTGTTACAAAACCCCTACAATCCAGAGATGCAACCCCTCCGGATTTCCTCTAGAATTTTGCATGATCCTTGTTCACGCTGTCACCCAAAAAATGAAAAACCTGCTGCTCGCCCTGCTGCTGTCCTTCCCGGTCTGCGCTGCGGCACAAGCCATCTCAACCAGCGACCCGGAAGTGGCGCAACTGCTCGCATTAGTCGAACTGACCGAAATGGACGGACGGACGATGGCCAAGGTGCCGATGTCGCTGATCCTCCAACTTGCCTTGGAGCGTAGCCAAACGCTGAAAGCCTCCCGACAAGCTCAAGGCGCCGCCCAGCAGGCGCTCACTGTCGCCAAACTTCGGAACCCGTGGACGATTACCAGTTCCGCAAGTTTTTCCCGCTCGGCAGCGCTTACCACGAGCTACCTGACTGGAAAAAAAAACAATACCATCACGCTCGGCTCCGGACTCAGCAAGCGCACCGACTCTGGGGTCAATTACGGTCTGGATTATAGCGAAACCCGTAGCCAATCCGCCGACCTCGAGCGCACCAAACAAGGCGGCGATTTCACCGCTGGCTCGTTTGGCGACTGGCTGGATTCCAACTCGCTGAGTGCCTCCGTCAGCGTCCCGCTTTTCAAAGATGGCGGTTCGGAGTACAACACGCTCTCGGAACGCCGCGCCGAGGTTGGAGTCACGAAAATGCAATGGGGCGCCCGCCAAACCGAATCCACCCTCTTGCAGCAAATCGGGTCGACCTACTGGGATCTTGTAGGCATTCTCGAAACGGTGGAGGTTCGCAAGCAGGCGGTGTCGCTTTCCGAAAAACTGCTGCGGGACAATCAGGCACGGCTGGAGGCTGGGATGCTCAGCACGATGGATGTGCAGGAAACCGAAATCCAACTGCTCCGGGACCGCCAAAGCCTGCTCTCGGCCCGTATTGACGCCCTCAAGGTGGAAGATCAAGTCCGAGCTATCCTCAGTCTTAACGAGCTTCCGGTGGGACTCTATCCGGAAGATTCCCCGGCCATCCGAAACACCGAGCTCGACCGCGCCACCTTGCTCAAGAAGGCAGAGTCCAACGATTCACAACTCGCCCAACTACAGGCCGATCTACGGCTCAAGCAATACGATATGGTGGATGCCCTGAATGCGGACAGGACGGACTTCGACCTTGGCTTTTCCTACACGCTCAAGGGCTACGGGGAGAATTTCTTCAGTGGCCTTGGAGACTTCGCCAAAACCGACCTGCATGGCTTCGGAGCTTCGCTGACGTGGACAGTTCCGCTGGGCGGCAGTGCCCCCGAAAAAATCCAGCAGCGGCAATTGGAACGGCAGCAACTTGAACTGCAAATCTCTTCACGCAAACTGGAGTTGGACATGACCCTACAATCGCTGCTGCGCTCGTTGCGGCTGGGACGCAAGGAGCAGCAAACCGCACTCTCCGTCGTCAAGCTTTCCGAGCAGCAGCGCCGCAACGAAGTGGAACGCTTCCGGATTGGGCGTAGCACCAGCTTTCAGGTTTCCCAACGCCAGCAAGAGGAAGCCTTTGCCAAGCAACAAGAAATCTTCACGCGAGTCCAGTTTGAAAAAACCAACCTGCAACTGCTCGTGCTGACCGGAGACCTTTATGCACGTTATGACCTCCCCAAACCCTGAGCCACCCTATGCAGAAATCACCTCTTCTTCTTTTCCTCCGGAACAGCCTGCTGTTGCTGTTCACGGCTCTGGCCCTCGCCGGATGTGACAAAGGTCAGGGTTCCGCAAACACAGCGGTCAGTGACCAAAACACCCCCCGGAACCAAAAGCAGGGCGAGGCTTCCGGGAAACAATCAGCCTCCAAGCGCAACACGAACGTCCGGGTCGTTGAGCTGATGCCGCAGTCCATCCGGCAGGAGTCCACCTACGTCGGCAACCTTCAGCCCAACGAACGGGTGGTGCTGCGTTCCCAGATGGATGGACTAGTGGAAAACGTCAACATTTCCAAGGGTGAAACCGTGCGCAAGAGCCAAGTGCTGGTCAACATCGCCACCAAGGAACTCACGGTGCGGCTCAATCTCGCCCGTGCGAATCACAAGCTCGCCGTCACCAATCTCAAGCGCGACCTCAAGCTCTCCAAGAAAAACCTGATTTCGCAAGCACAGTTGGACCAAAGCCGCAACCAGCGGGACAGCGCCAAGTTTCAGGAGCAGCTTGCCGAGGTCAACCTCAAGAAATCCGTAGTCCGCTCCCCCATCCGGGGGCAGGTGAAATCCAAGGACACCGAGCCCGGAGAGTTTGTGCGCAAGGGCGACCGGCTCGTGGAAATCCTCGATCTCAGCCAACTGCTCGTCGAAATCAACGTGCCCGAACGCGGAGTCCTCAAGCTCAAGAAAGGACAGTCGGTTGAGGTGGAACTTTATGCCCAAAACGGCCGCACCCTCTCAGGAAAAATCCGCACCATCGGCATCGAGGCCGACACCCGCAACCGCACGTTTCCGGTGGAGATCGAGATAGACAATCCCAAGGAGAGCCTGCGTCCGGGCATGCTGGCCCGTGTCACCATCAACCAAGGGGTTCTCAAAAAACAATTGGTCGTGCCGCGACACGCCATCATCGAGCGCGACACTGGGCGTGTGGTCTTTGTCGTCAAGAACGGCAAGGCTCGCTTGCGTCGCATCGAAACCGGCGTGAGCCGCGAGGAGCGAGTGCAAGTCACGTCCGGACTCAAGTTTGGCGAACAGGTCATTGTGGAAGGCCACACCAAGCTCACTGACAAGGAAGCCGTCAACGTCAAGGGCAATTCATAATTGAGGATGAGGACAGGAGGCCAGAGCATTTTCTGTACACAGATTCAAGATCGTCATTCCGGGCGCAGCGGAGCGCAGACCCGGAATCCAGAACCCCCGGACGTGTGTCTGGATTCCCGCCTGCGCGGGAATGACAAGTGAGTACAAATAAACCGAAAATGCTCTAGACCTGAACCGAAGGCTGAAAACCGAAAACCGAAGACTGAAAACCAAAACCACCGTGACCCCAAGCCACCTTGCGATCCGTAACCCGGTCATCATTTACATCCTCATGCTGGTCATCGGAGTTTGGGGAACGCTTTCCTACCTCAAGATTCCCCGTGAAGCCGCACCGGACATCACAATCCCCCTGCTCATCGTTACGGTGCCGTTTCCCGGTGCGTCTCCGGAGGATGTGGAGTCGCTGATCACCAACAAGGCCGAGCAGGAACTGCAAACCCTCAAGAACCTCAAGGAGATCAAATCGACCTCGGCGGAGGGAGCCTCCACCCTAACCCTCGAATTCACCTCTGATTTCGACATCAGCGAGGCCCGCACCAAGGTCCGGGAGGTGATGGACTCCATCAAGCCGGACTTCCCGGATGATGTGGAGGACTTCATTATTTCAGAAATCAACCTCTCCGAGCAGCCACTGATGATCGTCAACCTCGCAGGCGAGATGGGCCTGTTGCGACTGACGGACATTGCCGAGGACGTGAAGGAGGAGATCGAGGGCATTCCGGGCATCCTCGAAGTGCAGCGGGCAGGTGGGCTGGAGCGCGAGATCCGCGTGTATGTGAATCTGGACAAGCTCAGCTACTACCAGCTCGACCTCAACCAAATCTCCAGCGCGATCAGCAGCGAGAACACCAACCTTCCGGGCGGCACCGTCACGATGGGGCCGACGAAGTACCTCATCCGCGTCCCCGGAGAATTCGAGACCCCGGAGGGCATCAACGATGCCCTCATCTCCGCCCCCGGACAAGTACCGGTGCGTGTGCAGGACGTGGCCAACGTCGTCTTTGGTTTCAAAGAAATCACCACCAAATCCCGACTGGACGGATTGGAATCCATCTCGCTGAGCGTCGTCAAGCGCAGCGGCGAAAACCTGTTGGCGATCCGGAATGACGTGCTGAAGATTCTGGGGCAAGTGGAGCAGCGTTATCAGGGTGAAGTCAAATTCACGATCCTCTCGGACGCAGGAAAACGAGTGCAGCGCATCGTCAAGGACTTGGAGAACAACATCCTCAGCGGTTTTGTCCTGGTGCTGTTGGTGCTGCTAGTGGTGATGGGTGCCACCAACGCCCTGCTCGTCGCCACGGCGATCCCGCTTTCTTTCCTATTAAGCATGATCGTGATGGAAGCCATGGGCTACACCCTCAACATCGTCGTCCTCTTCAGCCTGATTCTTGCGCTGGGGCTGTTGGTGGACAACGCGATTGTGGTGGTCGAGAACATCTTCCGACATCGGCAGTCCGGAAAAAACCGCATCGAAGCCGCCATGCTGGGTGTGCAGGAAATCACCCTGCCCGTGACCACCTCGACCATCACAACGGTTGCCGCTTTTTTCCCACTCATCTTCATGCCCGGAATCGCAGGAGAGTTCATCTCGTACCTGCCGCAAACGCTGATCATCACCTTGTTCTCGTCACTCGTCGTCGCGCTCTTCATCAATCCCGTGCTGGCCTCGACTCTGCTGCGAGTCAAGCCCCAACAGGGCGCCGACCCGGACGACCTCAAACTCGTGGACCACTCCCGTATCCTCCGCAGTTACAAAAAAGTGCTGCGTGGAGTTTTGCGGGCGCGGTTGCTCACGATTGCCGTCTTCATCGGGCTTTTCATCGGCACCTTCTTTGTCTATGGAAACTACACTTTCCCGCGCAAGGGCATTGAGTTTTTTCCCAAGGGCGAGCCGGAAGAGGTGGTCGTCAGTATGGCGGCGCCGACCGGAACGACTCTGGCCGTTTCAGACGATTATGTGCAGGAAGTGGAAGGCTATCTTGAGGACTACCAGCCCAGCCTGAACGCCGTGGTCGCCAATGTCGGGCGTTCGCGTGGCTTCGGCGGGGCCGCTACCCACAAGAGCCATGTGGTGCTGGCGTTTCCGGATTGGGAAAACTGGGTGATGCTGCCTACCAAGGTTGTGACAGAACTCCGCAAAAAGCTGGAGGGCATGGTCGGCGTTGAGGTCAAACTCGGCGAACAGCAAATGGGACCACCCACGGGCGCCCCGCTGAACATCGAGGTGCGCGGCGAGGACTACCCCACCATGCTGCAAACCGTCGAAGCCATCAAGCGGCGCATCAAGAACATTCCGGGACTGGTGGACCTGACCGACAATTTTGACCGCAGCCGCCCCGAGGTCAAGGTGATCATCAACCGCGACAAGGCGGCTCGGCTGGGACTGCGCGCCCGCGAAATCGCCAGCACGGTCCGCACGGCCTTCAACGGCAAAAAGGTTTCTGTGTTCCGGGATGGCCAGGACGAGTACGACATTGTGGTGCAACTCGAACAAAGCTTCCGGAAGACTGCGTCCGACCTCGGCTCGCTCTACATCCACACTCCGAGTGGCGATCTTGTGAGGCTCAGTGAAATCGCCGAAGTGCGCACCGGTCCCTCCTACGGCGCCATCCGGCATGTGGAGACCAACCGCGTGATCACCATTTCCGGAGACGCCTTCAAGGTGCCCGGCCCCGTCTTGGTGAAAATCGCACAGAAAAAGCTGGTAGGGCTCGAACTTCCTTCCGGAATCACCTACAGCTTCACGGGGGAGAACAAGGAACAGCGGGTGATGCAAGCGTTCATCGGACAGTCGATGATTGTTGCCGTCTTCCTCATCTTCGTGGTCATGGTCGCGCAGTTCAACTCGATTGCCCTGCCCCTAATTGTGCTGACCTCTGTGTTCATGTCCATCATGGGCGTGCTGCTTGGACTCATCGTCCATGACCGTCCTTTCGGCATCATAATGACCGGGATTGGCACAGTCGCACTTGCCGGGATTGTCGTCAACAACGCCATCGTCATGCTCGATTTTGTGCAGGCGCTCCGCCGTCAGGGCTACGACCGCAACGAGGCCGTCGTGCTCGCCGGAGCCGTGCGCTTCCGCCCCGTGTTGCTGACTGCAATCACCACCATCCTTGGACTGCTACCGATGGCACTCGGCATGGACATCAGTTTCACCCGCGATCCCATCGTCGTCTTTGGAGCAGAGAGCGCCTCGTTCTGGAAGTCGATGGCGCTGGCGATCATGTACGGACTCGGCGTTGCGACGCTGCTCACGCTCTTTGTCGTCCCGGCCCTCTACTCCCTCATCGAGGGGGGCAAGGAGTGGTTCGGACGCCTTTTCAAACGCAAGCCCAAGCCCGTTCCGGAGCCTGTCCAGACTGAAACAGCAGAGGCGGCCTGATCATTAAACAACCCTTTCAACCAGTCCAGAAAAGATCATGACTCCAAGACAACTGTTTGCAAGTTCTGCCACGCTGCTGGCATTCCCCCTGCTCGGCCCCCCGTCAATTGCCGAAGCCCAAACGCTCCGCAGCGGCATTTCGCTTTCCGGAGTAATCCAACCCGCAGACACCCTGCGGGTGCAGTCCAGTGTTCCCGGACGGGTNNTCTTCAGGATCGGCAGCGGCAGCTTGAACTCGCCCGCACTCAGGTTTCGGTCAACGTCAACAATGTGGAGGATCGCAAAAAGCAGGTGGAATTGGCCCGGCTTCAAATCGAAGTCAACCGCAACAACCTGAAAGACCGCAAGCAGCAGGTCGCGCAGGCTCAGCTTCAGGTCGAGGTCAACCGCAACAACCTACTGGACCGCAAACAACAAGCAGAGCAAGCAATGCTTCAGGTCGAGGTCAACCGCAACAACCTACTGGACCGCAAGCAGCAGGTCGAACAAGCCAAGTTCCAAGTCGAAGTCAGCCGTAACAATCTTCAGGACCGCAAGCAGCAGGTCGAGCAAGCCAAGCTACAGATCGGGGTCAGCCACAACAACCTTACAAATCAGGAAAAGCAACTGAGCCTGCTGGCCGTGCAGGTGGAAATTGCTGAAAATTCCCGCAAGGATCAGGAAACCAACCTCAAGGATATTGAACGCCGCCTCAAGGATGAGCAGTCGCTTTACGATCAAGGTTCGTCCACGCAGTCGCAGTTGGACGCTCTCCAACTTCAGTTTTCTCGGGGACAGTACGCCGTGGACAATGCACGGTTGGGAGTGAAGCGGACGCAGCAGGAACAGAACCGCGGCCACACCAGCTTGGCGAACGCCCAGCTTACCCTTAAAAGTACCGAGCAGGATCTCAAGCGCATGAAACTTGCGGTGGCCAACGCGGAAATCACGCTCAAGCGCTCCGAACAGGATTTCCAGCGCTCCGGACTCGCAGTGTCCAATGCCGAACTTGCCCTCAAACGCTCCGAGCAGGATGCCAACCGCTCCAAACTTGGAATCAGCAATGCGGAAATTGCCTTCAAACGCTCGGAGCAAGACCGCAAGCGTATGGAGCTTGCGGTGGCCAATGCGGGGTTGGCGCTCAAGCGTTCCGAGCAAGACCTCAAACGTGCAGAACTCGCAGTCATGAATACAGAACTTGCGCTCAAAGGCACAGAGTCCGATGTCGAGGGTGCGCAGTTTGCCCTCAAGAACGCCAAACTCACGCTCAAGCGTTCCGAGCAAGACCTCAAACGTGCCACCCTCGGCCTAGAAAGCGCGAAGCTTCAGGTGCAGCTTGCGGAAAAGGAGGTTGCTCTCCGCAAGGAGGCTCTCGCCGACCGCACCATCCGTGCCAAGCGAGCCGGGTTTGTCACCCGCAAGCTGGTGGAAACCGGGGAGGTGATTGGTTCCGGAGCGCCGCTGTTTGAGCTGGTCAACTTGGACGAGGTGGAAATCCAAGTTCAGGTTCCGGAAGAGGACTTGGGGCAAGTTCATGATGGACAGTCCGTGGTGTTCACCACTCCAGGCTACCCCGGTAGGGAGTTTTCGGGTAAGGTGGATCGTGTGGGTCTCCAAGCAGACGCCCAAACTAAACAGTTTCCGGTCTACATTCGCGCTGCCAATCCAGAGTTGGTGCTACGGGCCGGGAT
>LWDU01042165.1_pt1 | contig 54372 bp, 66 predicted proteins | sample 727161 | NCBI WGS metagenome assembly LWDU01 (sample SAMN04566230, study PRJNA314399) | hydrothermal vent metagenome | isolation source: deep sea hydrothermal plume seawater | place: Mexico: Gulf of California, Guaymas Basin | collected 2004-07-11
GGTACTGACAAGTTAACTTTTCTATTCAAGATAATTCCCTATCCCATTTGAATTAAATCGCCGCTGCACTTACCCAAGACGCAATGGCACGTTGTCGTAACTCTCGATAATACGCCGCTGAGATAAGGTGTCTACCAAGGTTAAATAAATTATAGACACAGGCATGGACACTTAAGAAACGTTGCGCTTGTTGGCTTGATTTAAATCGGCGCATCCCTCGTTCTCTCACTCGTGTCGGTTGATGTGAAAGTTCAGCACGGTTATTCGCATACTGCCTGGTATCATGAATTGTATCTGGAATAAGATCTCGGTGGGCAACACCATAACTTCTCAACTTATCTGTTACGATTTTCCTAGGTTCTACACGGCAGTTCTTTAACACACGTTTGAAAAACCGTTTTGCAGCCATACCGTTTCGGCGTGTTTGTAGACACACATCAACAACGTCCCCATCTTGATCAACTGCTCACCATAAGTAATATTGACGTCCTTGAATCTTCACAAAGACTTCATCAAGAAATAATGTATCACCGTAACCTTGATGTCGTCGTTTCAATCGACATGCATAATAGGCCCCAAACTTGTTACACCAACACCGAATGGATTCATAACTCACCTCTATCCCGCGTTCAGACAATAAGTCTTCGATGTCTCGATGACTTAAATTAAATCGGTAATAGAGCCAGACAGTATATTGAATGATTTCAGGTGGGAATCGATGACGTTTGTAGAGCCTAGATGTTGTTTTCATCTAAGCATTGTGACTTAATACGAGTTAACTTGTCAGTACCGTATAAGCTCAATATTTCTCTTTTACAGCGGCCAAAAGCTCAGCAGGGTTAATTTCAAATGGTAATTGATGATAGCGGGCAATATTTGGAGAAATGATTTCAGCTCTATAGTTAATCGCGTATGGCTGATTATTATCCTGCAGCCAATAGATTGCCAACGAGTTACCATCGAGTCCTTTTGGGTTTGCTGCATCGATAATAGCGTCGCCGCCTTTATAAGGTGCGATGAAAAACTTTTGATACTCGCCGAGTTTATCCTTTTTCTGAGTGCCTTTAATTAGCTCTATATTCTCTACTACTACAACGTCTTTTTCCGTTTCTGTATTGAAATCGGAAACACCGCAACCAACAAGAACAACACTAAACAGTAATAACAACAGCTTCATAACATCCCCTGAAACAATCTAATTCTAGTAAATCCACTTCCATGTGACTGTTGTTTATAGTCTCTCAAATTCTCACTAAAATCGCGTCCTCTGCCTAGATGAAATTTTCAATCTATCTACTACTCCATTTAAATTAATCAAGATAGATAGAAATTTAAAGTTACTTCAACTATGAGGCAATACGAGGAAATGTATTCTGGTTTCACTGATGTTTTAGCTGCGTGACTCTATACAAAAAAGACGTAAAAATTATTACCGATGAGTTTCCATCCAATCTTTTGCTGATTTTTGCGCTAATTCGATTTGTTCTTGCGTCATTCTTTTTTTAATACTTTCTCGCGCGGCTTTTGAAACACTAAAACTATTTTCAAAGGAAATATAGAACCATTGATACGACTTAACATAGTTTTGTAAGATTCCTTTTCCTTCCTGATACATCACTGCGGTATTGTATTGAGCTTTTGCATTACCTTTTTCTGCTGCTTTCTCGTACCAGTAAAATGCTTGGGTAAAATCCTGTTCCACGCCTTGGCCTTGATGATACATAAAAGCAATAATCACCTGCGCGTCTATGTCATCCTGCTCCGCGGCCTTTTGATACCAATGTGCCGCTTGCTCGTAATCTTGCGCAACACCGTGTTCTTTTTTATACATATAACCTAAATTAAATTGCGCCTCAACATCACCTTGCTCTGCCGCTTTTGTATACCAGTAAACAGTTTGTTTATAATCTTGAGTAACTCCTAAGCCTTGAGCGTACATAGCAGCCAAATTATTTTGCGCGTTTACATGACCTGCTTCTGATAATTTTTTATAAATGTCGAATGCTTGTTTATAATCCTGCGGGACTCCTTCACCGTTATAATACATATAAGCGATATTATTCTCTGCCGTAGTATCGCCCTGCTCTGCTAACTTTTCATAAAGCATAAATGCAGCCGTAAGATCATTGCGATCATAGGCTGATTTAGCAGCGGATAATTCATCTAATAGTTCATCGGCAAAAGAAATATTTGATAATATTAATAGCGATGAATATATAAAAGCTTTTTTAAGCATACTTACTAATATTTTATCTAACAATCCGATAACAAGGCTTATAGCTCTCGGCAGATATCTTCATACGTTTTTGTTCAATAAACGCGCGCAGTAATTTATCCATCGCATTCATAATATATTCATCACCATGAATTTCGAACAAACCTTTTTCTTCTATCAAACTCATACTTTCTCTTTTCACATTGCCCGCGACGATTCCCGAAAAGGCGCGGCGCAAATTTGCTGCCAGGATATGTGAGTCCATATCTTTGTATAATTTAAGTGACTGCATATTTTCATGATTGGTAATGAATGGAAACTGGAAGTCCTCTTTAATTTTTAATAACCAGTTAAAATAAAATGCATCGCCATGTTCAATACGAAATTCTTTTACTTCTGCAATTCCTTTTTTAACTTTTCGGGCAACTGCAACCTGATCTCCAATAATTACTTGATACCGCTTTAGTGCGGCAACACCTAAAGTTAATAAAATAAATTCATTAATCTTTTCGAAATAAGCTTTTGATGATTCTGGGCCCGTAAATATTAACGGGAATGGAATATGCTCGTTATCGGGATGTAATAATATACCGAGCAAATATAAAATTTCTTCAGCAGTACCAACACCACCAGGAAAGACAAGAATTGCATGACCACAACGCACAAATGCTTCAAGACGCTTTTCTATGTCTGGCATAATAACCAACTGATTAACTATAGGATTAGGAGATTCTGCGGCGATAATTCCTGGCTCGGTAATACCTAAATAAATTCCATTTTGGATACGTTGTTTAGCATGCGCGACGTTAGCACCTTTCATCGGCGCTTTCATCACACCCGGACCACAACCAGTACAGATATTAAATCCTCGTAATCCTAATTCGTAACCGATTTCCTTACAATATTCATATTCTTCGCGACCAATAGCATGCCCACCCCAACAAACGACTAGATTCGGCTCAACACCCGCCTGCAATACATCGGCATTACGCAAGATATGAAAAACGGCGTTACTAATTCCCTCTGATGTATTCAGGTCAACATTAGGATTATTTTTAATTTCATCAAAAATATAGATAATGTCTCGAAGCACAGCATAAAGTTGTATTTTTATACCGCGAATAATCTTGCCATCAACAAAGGCAGCTGTGGGCGCAGAGATTAACTGCAACTTTATTCCTCTCTCAACCTGAACGACATGTATTTCAAATGCCGTATTCTTATCAAATAACTGCTTACTATCTTCAAGTGCAATACCACTATTGAGAATAGCCAAGGCACAATTTCTGAATGTAGCGTACAAACCACTCTGACTATTATCCAGTAAGCGACTTACCTCAAGCTTGGATAAAACATCCATGCCTTTAACAGGTGAAATAACAACATCAACAAATTCGGGTTTCATATTCATAATTTTTTAAGAGGACGATGAATACACATAATACCATTCATTATTACCTTCAATATTCCCATGACTCGGTGTAATTCTTTAACATTCACATATAAGCTTTATTTTATCTCATCTGACGATGTGCTTTGAATCATTTAATTTACTAGATCATATTAATCAATGACTTAAATAACACAGGCTCTTGTCATTATTTTTATGTGGTCAAAAATCCTAAAGTTTCTCGATTAATACCCGTTATTTAAATATGGCCTGAATTTTAATTAATTCTCGGCTATATCTAAAAATTTGTGTCCCCCAAAGTATTTTATTTAGTTTTATATGGACAATGCCTTACGGAGGTTAAATTTATATGTCTTCTAAAGACTCAATGTTGATAGTCGATGATAGCAAGCTTGCAAGGATGATTATCCGAGGATTTGCTAGCGAATCATTACCGGATATGGAAATAGTCGAAGCCGCCAATGGTGAAGAAGCCTTGGAAATTTCAAATGGCAAGCAATTTACCGTAATGACTATTGACTACAATATGCCCGGTATTAATGGACTAGGACTAGAACTCGCACAAAAACTAAAAGATGCATCTCCAAATGCACATATTTCACTTATCACTGCCAATATTCAGGTTTCAATTCAAAAGCGAACTGAAGAAATGAAAATAAACTTTATTCCAAAACCAATAAATGAAGAAAAAATAATTAACTTTCTAAATTCCAGAGGATAATTTTATGGGGCAATTAAATGAATTCGAAAAGGATTCTATCGGAGAACTATTAAACATTGCCATGGGAATGGCAGCATCTCAATTAAGTGAAATCGCTGGTAATGAAGTTGATATGACGGTTCCAAGTGTAGATTTAATTACCTGTAGTGAATATAAAAAGATATTAGGTAATTACGCAAGAGACAATCTAATCGGAGTATCAGAAGAATTTTCTGGCGGATTTTCTGGCGAAGCAGCGCTTATTTTTTTCCTTGATAAGAGCATGGATCTTGTTCGTTCGATGCTTGGTAATCTTGACTATGAAGATCATTTTACTGACATGGAAGAGGAAGTATTAACTGAAATAGGCAACATACTTCTCAACAGTTGTATCGCCGCATTTTCTAACGTACTTAAAAAAGAGCTTCACACTGAACTTCCACAGTTCAATAAAGGTTCTCTTGAAAACATACTGCCAAGTTTAGATGATGGTAATGATGAAGAAACATATATCTTACTTGCTAAAATTGGCTTCTCGGTACAACAACAGGAAATAAGTAGTCACTTAGCTCTTACGCTTACTCTATATGCTCTTCGTTCATTAATAAACGAATTAAATTTGGCCTTTAACATCGCCGTATAAAATCATGCTCGATAAATTAGCTTTACATAAAATAATGGATGCGACTGACTCTGGCATCATTATTCTAAATAAGGATGCCCGTATTCAGATATGGAATAAATGGCTGGCAACTTATACAGATCTTTCCCAATCATCTGTTATAAATAAAACTTTGCATGAAGTATTTGGTGATGCAGTCCATAAAAGAGTTCATTCAGTTATTGATCATGCTCTTAACAAGAACCAAAGCACATTTCTCTCCCCTCGATTAAATAAACACCCGCTACCACTTTATCGAAAAAATGATGTTAAAGAATTACTTTACCAAAAAATAACAATTAGCAAACTAACAACGGAAGATGATGAACGATATTGCATAATAAATATTAATGATGTTTCCGCCTCCGCAAAAAGAGAAGCATCATTAAAAAAACAAACTCAAGCTTTAAAAGAAACCACTGAAAATTTAAAAATATCAGAAAAAATAATTCGCCATGTAGCTCTTCATGATTCATTGACTACTTTAGCCAACCGCATATTATTTTCCGATCGATTGAATATGGCTATTGAACAAGCCCGAAGACAAAATGAATTTGTAAGTATTATGCTAATCGACATCGATTACTTTAAACAAATAAACGATTCCTATGGTCACGATACTGGAGATAAACTTCTAATAGAAATTGGAAATAGAATTAAATCATGTATACGTTCATCAGATACCGCAGCACGATTAGGCGGGGATGAATTTGCTGTTATTCAGACTCAATTAAAAAAACTGGATTTAGATGGAATATCTAAACTAGCTGGCAAACTCAATGAGATTCTATCTTCTCCAATTATTTTAGATGGCAGAATAATTAAAACCGGAGCTAGCATTGGCATTAGTGTTTTTCCTTTAGACGCGGATAACTCAACTGACCTGGTTAAAAATGCAGATCTTGCTATGTACAACGCGAAAGAAAATGGACGTTCAAACTGGCAACTTTATTCTGACGAAATGCGTTCTCTAATAAAACTGAAACAACAACAAAAAGATGCCTTGATTGATGCTATCAACAATAATCGTATCACTGTTCATTATCAGCCAGAAATAAATTTGAACAATGGACAGATCATCACACTGGAAGCACTTGTTCGCTATATTGATGCCGATGGAAAATTGGTCATGCCAGATAATTTTATTAATATTGCTGAAGAATCAAATTTAATTAACGATTTGACTAAATCTGTTTTGAAAAATATCTGTAATTTATATAGCAACAGCAAAGACAATTGTATTCCAGATGTCGCTATTAATATTTCATCTAAACAATTCAGTGATAAAGATTTAATTCACAAACTAAAAGACACTCATAAGTTTATAAAAAGTCACTGCTCAAAACTGGAAGTAGAAATAACAGAAAGTGTTTTAATGGAAAATACTAATGATGCGATTTCTATACTAGAAGAGCTATCTGGCCTGGGAATATCTATTGCCATTGATGATTTTGGCACAGGTTATTCTTCACTTGAATACCTGAAAAAATTTCCTGTACATAAATTAAAAATAGATCGATCATTTATTAACAATGTATGCACAGACAATAGTGACGAAGTTATAACCAACAGTATAATCTCTCTCGGTCATAATCTTGGCATGTCTGTTTTAGCAGAAGGTGTTGAAACAAAAGATCAGGTTGATTTCCTATTGAATAAAAACTGTGATTCAGCACAAGGTTATTATTACAGTAAACCCGTTAGTGAGTCCGATATTTATGCCTTGTTTAATAAAATAAAAGCTGCCTGACTTTATATTCAAATTTAAAGACTAATAAAAAACCAGTAGTCTACTGTACGTCTTAGCGAATAAAACCTTGGCGGACCTTTTTCATCACAAACCAGATATATCTTAACAGCAATATCTATTTCCGGACTTCCGACCACATGGTCTATATGTAGCGCTTCCCCACCTTTTTTAAGGCAACTAGTCGCTATTTTTTCCTGCAATTTAGCCCGATGATTTCGAATATTATTAACTACCGCTGAATTACTACAGAGCCGTATACCATCACAAGAACCAATAATCCATTGTTCAATATCGCCTACAGCAAGCAACTTTAAACCCTGTAGCAAAGAATAATAAACACTGTCTTTTTTAGGCACGATCAATCCTTGATCAGCGTGAACTAATAGTGGGATAGTAATGAGCACGAAAAATAAGACAAAATTGATTCTAGATTTATTTAGCATATCTAAAATCCTGCACGTAATGTGCCACGAAATTATTTTTAATTATCTGAATAAGATATTGAAATTATTAAGATAGTTTTTCTATTGTTACTTCCGCAACTATTTCTCAGGAGCCGAGATTGTGCCTTCGCCAACAATGACGGCAGGACCACCAACACGAATTTTAAGAGATTCCCCAGATTTTTTATCCATTTCGATATTCAGTACACTCTTACGGATTGTCGCAATACCTCGATCAATAACAAAAGTATGTGTTCCTTCACTAATATGCTCATGATCACATAGATAACTAGTAAAAGCAGGCATGGATGAACCTATGGGAGGATCCTCATGGATACCAATATCCGGTCCTAATAAACGAGCATGAAAATTGGAATATTCGATATCACTTTGTTTTGAAAAAAGTAATATCTCTTTTGCCATACAAGTTCCAGCAATTGATTGACTCCAAACATTGAAGTTAAATTTTGCATTTCTTACAGCAGAATAGCTTTTTATCGGCACGACCAGATAAGACTGATCTGTAAATACTAAACGAGACTGAAATTGAGAAATATCAATGTCAGACTCATTCAACGAAACAACAGCAGCAATGTCTTTATTTACAGGAACAAAATGATCAATAACAGGATTCGTTTCTAAAGAAAATTGCACCAGTGATGGTTTTCCATCTTCCTGACTAACACTGGCTTCAATAACGCCACTATTTTGTTCAATTAATAATGGAGTATGTTTTTTCTCCAATTTTAATTCATCAATAGAAGCTAATACATGACCAATAGCTATCATCGGATGACCAGCAAAATCAATTTCTGATTGTGGATTAAACGTACGTACTCGATACTTACCAGAACCATCCTTCTCAGAAAAAACAAAAGTCGTCTCAGATAAGTTTAACTCTCGCGCCAGAATTTGCATTTGTATTTGATCAAGGCCATCCGCATTAGGGAAAACAGCAATTTGCGCTCCGTTAAACGATTTATTTGTAAATACATCGGTTATGTAATATTTATATTTCATAATATTTTTTATTATAATTAGTGATCACGCTCTAATACGCCCACTTGAGGCATTTTAGCTAAACCTGTTTCTCTAGCATGTTCTTCAAAACCTTTATTTTTCCAGAAGAATGCTCCTGGCATCGTCGTCGGTATTACCATAATGTAAAACAAGGCTCGACTGACTAATGAAGTGAGTAAAATAACACTGGCTAATACAGCCCAGAGCAATAGATCTTGCCAAGCTTCGGGCAGTTGCACACTACCTAAAACAATCACCGTAATGATACTTATTCCTAAAACAACATTACGAGTAATATAAGTATTGCCAAATTTAGAAGCTAATAGGGCATAGGAAGCAGCACCTTCACCACCGTTTTTTTGTAAATCGCGTGCATGGAAGATATGACCGATGGCTTCTAACAATAAACCAAAAGCAATTACTGCAGCTAAGCTACTTGTTAAACCAACAATGCTATTTTCTAAAATCAAAGCCAGCGGTATGTAAACCAAGCCGATTAACACGCCACCCACACTAAACATCGTTCCAAAAAATGATGTTGCCACCTGCCAATGATTCCAGAATGGTCGCGCTTTGATACGATATATACAATACATATAGTAAAGACAAATCAATCCAGAAATAACAGTCAAGAAAGAAAATATCTTCGTCATCACAGGGATATAAGATGCCAACATTGATATATCGAATGGCGCAATATCACTAATCGCATTTAATATTGTTCCCGCTACTATCCAGTTAAAAAAACCATGATCTAAACTGGATAAAACTGACACCACTACCAGAAAATTTAGAAACATCGCTACACCCAATGCTTCTCTACTTAATGGTGAATGCCGAAGATTATTAAAGCCTCGATAAAATCGCATTGGTTTACCCAAATGCTGCGTAGATAAAAACAAGACAAATGCCTGTAAACCCATTAATGAGAATAGAAATGGCACGAAGATGTTCGATGCAGTTAACGTTTGTAAACTTTCAACACCAAAAAACGATCCAAGGAATGCGATCAAGAATGCACCTATCGCCGCTTGCGTTGATAAGGTGAAAATAACCAGTGGGTTTTCACGTGAACTTAGCTTTTTAATATTCCATTGGCGATTTTTGATTTTCTTCTTATCAACCATTGGTTTATATGTACCAGTACCATCATTTTTGTGATACTTAATCGGCGCTGAATCTGTTCTTGAAAAATCACGTGGCATACTCTTGGTTTGTTGAAAACGAATATTCGGATTATGTTTTCTTTTGCTCCCTGTTTTCAGGGGTTGATTCAATCACACCAAATTCCAATGCATTACCGAGACAGGCTGATACACAAGCTGGTTTCAGACCCACTTCCAGACGGTCAACACACATATTACATTTCTGCACATGGCCTTCGACCGGATCAAGTTGTGGCGCGTTGTAAGGACAGACCCAAGTGCAATAACCACAACCAAAACATATATCAGGATCTTGTAATACCGCACCGTATTCAGGATGTTTAGTATAAGCACGAGTAGGACATCCCTTTAAACAAACCGGATCATCACAATGATTACACGCCATAGAAATATTCATACGGGTGAAGTTCGGATAAGTACCGCCTTCAACATAACCTACCGAACGGAAACTTAAATGTGGCGGCAGATCATTCTTTTCACTACATGCTGCTTCACAGGCATGACAACCAATACAGTTATCTGCAGTGAAATGAAAACCATGTTGCTTATAACGGTTAGGATTGTCACCTACGCCATCATCACCATTAATTCGTAAACTGACACCTTCGGGCTGGCCGCTATTTTTAACGAGATCAATATCATTACCAAAAATATTTTTCTGATCTGCCTCGACTGCCTTTAATAAGGCGTACATTGGTTCGTCTTCACGTACTTCAAACATAATTTTTCCTGGTATTAAATGTTTTATTCATTTTAATAAGTATTAATAAATGCATTTTTAAAACGACCGTAAGAGCGATATTAAAAATAGTGATTTTTTTACAAGAGCAAGGAAGCACCGCGCGGAGAACCGGAGTGTATGTTTAATACATGAGGATTCGAGCACGGAGCTGACGCCGCTATTGTGAAAAAAGTGCATTTTTAATACGCTCTCATTTCTACGTTTAATTTTGCTGCAACATCCTGATCGATATGTTCAATGCGAACAGAAGCTTGTTTATAGGCTGGCTGACGTGAATACGGATCTAGTAAGCCCAATGAAAGACGATTAACACAGTCATGAAAATGGAATGGAATGAACACCATGTTTTTTGGTACGCGATGCGTTAATTGCGCCATCACCACCGCGTCACCACGACGTGAAACAAGTCGCACATACTGTGAGTTTTCCAAACCTAATTCTTCAGCCGCATCGGGATTGATTTCCATATACGGTGTTGGACTAAATTTATTCATATTTCCGATCTTGCCGGTCTTGGTACGAGTGTGAAAATGTTCAACCACACGACCACTGTTTAACCAGAATGGAAAATCGTCACATGGCTTTTCATTATTTTCTATATAAGGCATTGCCAATAATTTTGCTTTGCCATCAGGAAATTGAAATTTTCCATCCGTATATAAACGTTGGTCACCTTTCTCGTCACCTTCACGAAATGGCCATTGAATACCTTTTTGTTCTAATAATTTTTCATGCGTCATACCGGAAATATCCAACGTACGACCTTCGCCTTTTGATAACTCTGCCATCTCGAGAAATATTTCGGCCGTCGTTTCAGGAAAAGTCATTTTTTCAGCTCGTTCGAAACGTTTTGCCAGATTAGTGAATATCCAATGATCGGCTTTTGAGTTTGCGTGCGGTTCAGTTACTTTCTTAATTAAGTTCACACGGCGTTCAGTATTGGTAAAACAACCTTCTTTTTCTGCCCATACCGCACCCGGTAAAAACATATTAGCGTATTGCGTTGTTTCCACATCACGATAGGAATCTTGTACGACTAGAAAATCCAGTTTTTCCAGAGTCTTTCCAATACGTGCAGAATTCGGCATCGACGTCATCGGATTAGTCGCAACCAACCACAAGCCTTTTATTTGTCCCGTTTCAATAGCAGGAAAAATATCCGTCATCGCCATACCACGTGTAGGAGGAAAGAAATCTTCATCAACATTCCAGAATTTGGCAATCTCTTTACGATGTTGATCATTTTCCAATGCGCGATAACCTGGCAAGCCAGAACAAGAAGACCACTCGCGCGTACCCATGGCATTACATTGACCGGTAATTGAAAGGCTGGTACTACCCGGCTTACCAATATTGCCGGTAATCAAATTCAGATTATTAATACCAGCAACACCATCACTACCATGTGTGCTTTGATTAATACCCATAGTCCAGATACTCATTGCTGCACCGGCATTGGCGTACAAACGTGCTACGTGTCGAATTGTATCTTCATCAATACCGCAAATTTTTGAAGCAGACACCGGATCGTATTCTTCAACTAATTTTGAAAATTCTTCAAAGCCATTGGTATACGAATCAATATAATCTTGCTCGGCTAAACCCTCATCAAAGATGACGTGCGCCAGACTATTTAATAAAACCAGATCGGTACCCGGTGTAATAGGTAAATGTATATCTGCAAATTGTGCAAACATCGTCACGCGTGGGTCGACAACGATCACAGGGAACTTACGTTTTTCTAATGCTTCTTTTAAACGCCAGTAAATAATCGGATGTTGTTCTGGTAAGTTTGAGCCAAAAGCCATTAAGCATTCAGTATTATCAAAATCGTCATAACAGCCCGGCGGACCATCTGATCCGAAAGAACGTTTATAACCAGACACGGCTGACGCCATACATAAAGTAGTGTTACCGTCATAATTGTTAGTACCAATTACACCGCGAGCAAGTTTACCCAGAGTATAAAATTCTTCCGTCATGATTTGACCGGTCGATACTATCGCAAAAGAATCACGACCATGCTTAGACTGAATAGTTTTAATTTCGTCTACCATTTTGTCCAAAGCAGAATCCCAGCTTACTTCTTTATACTCTTCGAAATGTTTTTCTCTATAGAGTGGTTGTTCACCACGACCAGCGGAATCAAATAATTCGTGTTCAAAAATTCCTTTAACGCAAAGTTTGCCGCGATTCACATCGGCACCAGCAACACCACGTGTTGCTACCGGTTTACCTTCAGGATTTAAACCGATTTCCATAGAACAACCGGTAGAACAATAACCACAAGTCGTGTATTTCCACTCTTGTACTTTCTTGTCCGCTATTTTTATAGGGTTCTTTTTACTGCGTCCAAATAACATTTATTTATCTCTGGTTATAATATTTTTAATTATTTGCTAACTGTACATCGCCATTAATAACACGTACTTGATATACATCAATTTTAACTGTCTCATCTTCCAAACATTGACCTGTACTTAAATTAAAATGTTGTTTGTAAATAGGTGATGCAACGACAGCCTGACCTTTTATGTCACCACAGATACCACGCGATAATACATTCGCATCACTAAATGGATCGTAATTATCAATAGCAAATATATCGCCATTATTTATTTTGAAAAGAGCCACCTGTTGTTCTCCAAGTAAAGCACCGACACCAATATTCGGAATCAAATCACTTTCCTGACAAACACTCAGCCATTCACCTTTTTCAATACTTTTATTTACTTCACTCATTAAAAATTCCTAATTGCAGTTCTTTTACTTCATGCCGTTTCAGCATACTCTTGTTCTTCTTCGGTAGTCGCGGGTCTTATTTGATTACGCTCTTGCACAAAAACCACTTTGTTATCCGTCTTATCGCTATTAACAAAATGTCTGAATTGTTTCATTTTTTTCTCGTCTTCAATGGTCGTTTTCCATTCACATTGATAAGTATTTATTACTAGCGCCATTTCTTTTTCCAACTCTTCGGCAATACCAAGGCGATCATTAATAATCACATCTTGTAGGTACTCCAAGCCACCTTCCATGTTGTCCATCCAGGTTGATGTACGTTGTAATTTATCGGCTGTTCGAATGTAGAACATATAAAAACGATCGATATATTTAACTAGCGTTTCATCATCGAGATCCGAAGCAAACAAATCCGCGTGTCGAGGCTTCATGCCGCCATTACCACAGACGTATAAGTTCCAGCCCTTCTCCGTCGCAATAATGCCGACATCTTTACTTTGCGCTTCAGCACATTCACGCGTGCAACCGGACACTGCCATTTTAAATTTATGTGGTGCGCGTAATCCCTTGTAACGATTCTCCATATCAATCGCCATCTTGACGCTGTCTTGTACACCAAAACGACACCAGGTACTGCCAACACAAGACTTAACTGTACGTAATGATTTCGCGTAGGCATGACCTGATTCAAAACCAGCAGCAATCAATTCTTCCCAGATAGGTGGTAATTGATCAACACGTGCGCCAAATAAATCGATACGTTGTCCACCAGTAATTTTCGTATATAAATTATATTTCTTAGCCACTTCACCAATAACAATTAATTTTTCCGGTGTGATTTCACCACCAGCGATTCGAGGTACAATTGAATAAGTACCATTTTTTTGCATATTGGCAAGAAAACGGTCATTGGTATCAAGTAATTGCGTATGCTCATTCTTTAATATGTATTCATTCCAACAAGAAGCTAGAATTGATGCCGCAGCCGGTTTACAAACTTCACACCCGCTACCCGACCCATGTTTTGCAATCAAATCACCAAATGTTTTAATCTCTTCAGTACGAACAAGCATGTATAAATCTTGTCGGGTATATGGAAAGTGTTCACAAATATCGGTGTTAACTTCAATACCACGTTTTTCTAATTCACTATTTAAAACCTGACCAACCATAACATTACAACCACCACAGGTTGTACCGGCTTTAGTACATTCTTTTAGATCGCCTAATGCCATCGCACCGCCGTCAATAGCGGCAATCAAATCACCTTTACTAACATTATTACAAGAACAAATCTGTGCCGTATCCGGCAAAGCATCAACACCTAAACCAACAGGACCACTGCCGTCTCGTTGTGGAAGAATTAAATCATCCGGATGTTCAGGAAGGTCTATTCCATTCAACGCATATTGCAATAAGGTATCGTATTCTTCTGAGGTACCAATTAAGACGCTACCGAGTAATTTACTTTTATCTTCGCTAACAATAATTCGTTTATAAATTTCATTTGGCTCATCAACAAATGAATAGGAGAGTGAACCTTGTGAACTACCATGTGCGTCACCAATACTACAAACATCAACACCCATGAGTTTTAACTTGGTACTCATATCCGCACCGGTAAAAGCCGCATCTGCTGTCCCCATTAAGTGATCAGCAACGACCGCAGCCATTTGATTGCCTGGGCCAACAAGACCAAAAATCTGTTCGTTCCATAATGCACATTCACCAATGGCATAAACATCTTCATCAGAAGTCAGACATTGGTTATTAACCGCAATACCACCACGCTGTCCGACATCCAATCCACAGTCTTTTGCCAGTTCATCACGAGGACGAATACCCGCAGAGAAGACAATCATGTCTGTTTCCAGACTTTCACCATCAGCAAAAACCATCTTATGTTGATGTGTTTCACCATCAATAATCTCAGTGGTATTTTTCGAGGTATGCACGGAAACGCCTAATCCTTCAATTTTGCGTTGCAGCATATTGCCGCCAGCTTCATCAATTTGCACCACCATTAAGCGCGGCGCAAATTCAACCACATGTGTCTCCACACCTAGGTTTTTAACGGCATTGGCACATTCCAAACCTAATAAACCACCACCAACAACAACACCGACTTTGCCGCGTTTACCCGCGTCAGTAATTTGTTTCAAATCTTCTATGGTACGGTAAACCAAACAATCTTTACGATCATGTCCTGGCATCGGTGGTACAAAAGGATAAGAACCGGTCGCCAACACCAACTTGTCGTATTCAATTTCGACGCCTTTCTCGGAAATCAGCTGTTTGTTCTGAAGATCAATTTTTACCGCTTTATCACCGATATGAATGGTAATATTATTGTTTTCAAAGAAACCCTCTTCCACCATAGATAAATCTTCCGCCGTTTTACCAGTAAAAAATTCAGATAGGTGTACACGGTCATATGCCGGACGTGATTCTTCACAGAAGGTAATAATATTAAATTGCTTTCCCTCATCTCGCTCGACCATATATTCAAGAAATTTCTGACCGACCATGCCGTTGCCAATGATGACTAAATTTTGTTTACTCATTAAATAACCAATTGAAAAGTAAGATTTAAACGCTTATTGCAGCTTGCGTGCCATAAAATGGCAGCGGTATAAATCATTGATTTATATATGGAAATAAAAATTATTACTAATTTATTAATAATAATATGCACTGGACTAGAGCGCATGATTCTCGCACCGCACCAGATTAGTGCTCACATTATTTCTATAGTTTTCTTCATAAAAACCGATACAGAAAGAGGTCAACCTCTTCAGGAGATAATGTAATGATCCAGCCTCTACAAAAATCAGTTTGTCGACGTGAACATTAACGTCAGGTCTTTAGCCAACAAGTCAGATGGGAACATCATTTAGATGTTAATGGTGAGGGCAATGCGCTCGACATGTCGCCTTGGGGCATGTTTGTCTCTACTGAAGGAAAAATGATTGAACACATCAATCTACATGATCCGGTCACCATTATTATCGATCTCGGTCATGAAGAAATTCGCCTCAATGCAACCATACGCTGGGCTGGAACCAGTGTAGAACATTCAGAGCGTGGTTTTGGTTTTGAATTTGATGAAGAAACAAAAAAACTTGCTGAAGAATTAATGCTGGAAATAGATGAAGAAGGTACTTTTTTTGTACCTGAGTAAAGCGAATTTATACTTCTCCTGAAGTATGTATTCTATATATTGATAAAAACATATACCGCAAGGGAGCGGATAATTTGATTCAAATTCTAGTCTGACTTTTCTCATAGACTTCAGCTAATTTTAAGAATATGTCTTATTCAAAGACTGCTTAGACATTAGCGGGTCAACGCTTAAAGAAAGTCATAATATGTCTTCTAAATAACTAATCTCTGGTTTATGATAACTGATTAAACATAATAATTTTACAACGAAACTTATTTAGAACTGAGGGGCAATAATGAAGATTCGTAACGCTTATATTACAAGTTTAATCCTTGGCCTGACACTTTTATCCGGGTGCACACTACTTGAAGTTGAATCAACAAAAACTGAAATGGTATCAACTCCAGATAAAAAAACTGTTGATTTAACAGCACGAGTTACTGAACTGGAAAAAAGAATCGAAGAACTCGAAAATAAATTAAAGGGCGCTTGGTAAGTAAATACTCAAAAGAGTTTTTTGACTCGTTTCAAGCAGGTGTTAAAGCTGGAAGAGCACTAAGTTCAATATTTAATATTATTTGCCTATATACCCCATGAATGGGATAACACATCGTAATTCCTTACCTTCCGGATTTGAATTACATTGGTACAAAATAAAATCCATTCTGGGGCAAGGTGGCTTTGGTATCACCTATCTTGCCCAGGATTTAAATCTTCACATCGATGTTGCTATCAAAGAATATCTGCCCATAGAATTTGCCGTTCGTGAAAACAAGTCATCTGTCTATCCCATTTCTGAAAATCATAGTGATAAATACACATGGGGTCTGGAACGGTTCATCAGCGAAGCACAAACATTAGCCAAATTTAAACATCCTAATATCGTTCCGGTATTAGCTGTCTTTGAAGAAAATAATACTGGATACATGGTCATGAATTATGAACATGGACAAACCTTGCAGGATAAATTGAAAAACAATAATTTCTTGCCGGAATCCGAACTTACCGCGTTACTCTTTCCCATACTTGATGGTTTGGATCTGGTTCACAAAGCAGGCTTTATCCATCGTGATTTAAAACCCGATAATATTTTTATCCATCAGGATAATACACCCGTGTTACTAGATTTCGGCTCCGCCCGTCAGTCATTGGGTGAAAAAATAAAAACTTTAACCAGTATGGTCTCATCAGGTTATGCGCCTTATGAACAGTATTATTCTAAAAGTAATGAACAAGGTCCATGGACCGATATTTATGGAATGGGGGCAACCTTATATCGAGCAGCAACCGGGATTTCACCTATTGATGCTATTGAAAGAAGCAAGTCTATTCTTGAAATATCCCAAGACACCTATGTTACTGCCACTGAAATATGTGAAGGGCGCTATTCGAAGCAATTCCTGAATGCTATTGATCATGCAATGCAATTTAAATATACCGACCGTCCACAAAGTATTACGGACTGGCGAAAAGAATTTGAAGGCGACATACTTGAAATTAAATTAACTCCAACTGAACGCCATACTGTTGCTGGGACAAAACATATTGAGGCGAAATCAAAACCCAAACACTCAATTCGATTAATGCTTATTGCTTTGTTAACTTGTGCTGTTTTTTTATTTTTCTATAGTAATGACAAGCCATTTATTTCAATAGCCATATCCAGCTTACAGGATATATATAAATTAGAACCTGCTGCCCCAACGCAACAAGAAATAATTACTGAATATAAATTAAATGAAGAAAAGAAAGTTAGACAAGCGCAAAAAAATAAAATTAGTCAGTTATTAAATAGCGCAGAAAAGAATATTGCTCTTGACCAAATTGTCAGACCTGATGATAAAAATGCATTACGTGATTACCAGAACATCCTCCTTTTGGAACCTGAAAATAAAGCAGCAATCGAGGCAAAGAAAAATATCCTGAAGCACTATCTTAATTTTGCAGAAGAGGCCATTCAGAAAGAATTTTTTGATGCAGCTGAAAGTTATCTAGAAGATGCAAACATTGTAGATCCAGATTCAGCACAACTACGTATTATTCATGCGCAACTAATTGAGGAACAAACCAGAATTGAACGTATTCAACTAAAAAATGAAAAAAGGAAATTAGAAGAACAGCGACTTGCAGAACTGAAACAAAAGCAACAAGAACAGCAATTACAACAACAATTGATATTAGAACAAGAGCGTCGGGAAGCAGAAAAAAACCGCCGATTTACCTTGTTAAAAAGACAAGCTGAAGAAAAAAAACACAATGAAGAATTACACCAACAGAAACTAGACCAAAAACTAAAGCAACGAGAAAAACGTCGCCAGGAATCAATATTAAAAAAATCAAAATTTAATCATTTACTCTTTCAAGCACAACAAGCACTATCTGATAACAAGCTGGATATTGCGATTATAAAATTTCAGGAATCAAAAATCATATTTCCTGACAGTACAGAAGCACAAGAGGGTCTAAGAAAAGCTAGTGTAAGCAAAGAAATATGTAATGCCGTCATTGGTACATGGCACTGGTTTAATGGTGGATTAACAACTTTTCTTGCTGATGGGACTTTAGTTGGAGAGCACCAATACTTACCAGACAATAGCGGCACATGGAAATGTACTGATGCTAAAACCCGCAGATTTACGCTTAAGTGGCATGAAGGAGATTGGACTGACGAATTAATTCTTTCAACTGATAAAATATTTCTTGATGGTCAAAATCAAGAAGGTAAAAAAATTTCTGGTAAACGACTAGATTAAATAAATTATTTAATTTTTAATGAGAAATAACAAGTAAATAATAATTCCGAAAAAGATAGCACATAAACCCTGCCAAAATCCGACCGGATTTCGATCGATTAATGGTCGTGTATCTTCAATAGATAATTTTAGATTGGGGTAACGCAAGTCATACATAAACTCAGACAGTTCATCATAACGTTTAGTTGGATCAGGATGCACTGCTTTCCTAAGTGAGGCACTGATCCATTTTGGGATTGCTGCGTTATAGTCCGTTACCGGTGTATAAATTAATGTACCTCTAAAATCCGTAGTCTTCCATTTTGCCGACATTTCACCATAAGGCAGTTCCCCTGTTAACATTTGATAAGTAATCACACCTAGAGAATAAATATCGGACCGATTTGTCCCCGGTTGATCGTTTGCGTATTCCGGCGCGGTATAATTTTTAGTGCCTAATAAATTAGTTTGATCCAATGGTGTATTAATTTCAGCAATACCGGCAACCTTAGTCGAACCAAAATCAATTAACTTTACTGTACCAGCATGATGCAAAATAATATTCTCTGGTTTTAAATCCTGATGTAACATTTCCAATCGGTGAAATGCTTGTAAACCCTTGGCAATTTGTTCCACTAATAAACGTACTTCTTCAAGTTCCGGCTTGGGGTTATCGCGCATCCATTGTCTTAAAGTAGAACCTTCTAGAAACTCAGAAATTAAATATAAAAATCGACGACGACGTGTTGGCTCATAAACTTTAACAACATTTTCATTAGCAATACGCCGACCTATCCACTCTTCACGAATAAATCGATCTATATAAGCCGGATCATCTTCATAATTTACCGAAGGCGTTTTCAATATCAGATTCATTCCTGTTTCAGTATCTTCTACTAAATACAATTGCGAGCGAGTACTACTACTGACTTCCCTGATGACCCGATAACCATCAATGATCATTCCTTCAGCAAGATCCGGCGGGAAAGGTAGTTCGGTTAAAACTTGATAAACATCATTTGGATCCTGAACCGGAAGTTCATTAACTAAAAGTAACTGGCAAGTGACATTATCCGGACTACCATTTATTTGTGCCTGCTGAACAATTATCTCTGCTGCTTTATCAAGATAATTTTTGTTTTCACGAATAATTTTCAATAAATTATCCTCAGACACATACTCATGAGTGCCATCTGTCGAAAGTAAATATAAATCGCCTACCTCAACCGTATGTTTACTGTAATCAATTTTCAGATGCGTATCCGCACCCATGGCACGACTGAGATAATTTTTATCTTTAGATACCCATGTCTTATGATCAACCGTAAGCTGTTTGAGATAACCTTCGCGTAATTGATAGATGCGACTATCACCAATATGAATCACATGACAGGTTGTTGATTTGAGAATTAATGCACTAAGTGTGGTGACATGACCTTTATGTCTATTACGTTCTTGCGAGCCTTGATTATACAACCAACTATTAAGCGCGGTGAGAACCTGTTGTACGGACTTTTTAACCGACCATGTTTCTGGTGTGCTAAAATAATCCGCTAAAAATCCGGTGACACAAGCACTACTGGCTTCCTTACTATGTTCACTACTACTAATACCATCCGCAATAGCTATAGCAATACCTTTCGACTCACGCAAATTTTCGTCGGGGATTTCAACTCCACAATAATCCTGATTCGTCGGCTTACTGCCTTTATCAGAATACTGTCCAACCGAAACTTTTAATTGTGATGCCATTTATTTATTTTTTTAATCATTATAAAAAAGGTCCGAAAGATAACAAATCCATCGAGGTTTCAGTTTACTTGTGAATGAGCATGTATGTCACTTTATATAGTTATAACCTGTATCTATAACAAGGATATTTGCGCGAGAGTGAAGCGCAGCGCGCGCACGACTGCATGGATGCAGGAATTAGAGCGACGCAGGACGCCAAAACCGAAAGTCCGAATGCATGAGTAATACATGAGGGTTTGAGCACGGAGCAACAAAACTCTCGCGTAAATAGTCACAAATAGATGTGCCTTACGAGACTTCAATCATTTGTACTGTTCCATCGGGCAACACCTCTACCATCGTTCCTTCTGGCTCATCCATAAAGAAACTGATTAAGAATACGACGAAGGTAGATCCGGAAATCACCAAAAAGAATGTTTGTGGTGTGACAAATGAATAAACCGTAAGAAAGATAACCGCACCGACATTACCGTAGGCACCAACGATACCGGCAATCTGTCCTGTAAGTCGGCGCTTAATCAAAGGAACTACAGCAAACACAGCACCTGATCCTGAGCCAACAAAAAAAGAACAAATCATGATCGCCGCGACAACTAATGCAATCGGCCAACTGGAATCGATTTGACCCAAGACTAAGAAACCAATAACGATTCCAACAAGAAGAACAAGCAAAGATTTTTTACGGCCAAGTTTGTCACTAATCAAACCACCACTTGGACATGAAATAATATCGACAAAGGCATAACAGGAAGCCAATAAACCAGCGATAATAATTGAAACTTCAAAAGTATCAATAAAGAACAACGGTAGCATTGATACAACAGCGAGTTCCGTACCGAAAGTAACCGCGTAAGCAAGACTCAATATCGCAACTTGTTTAAATTTATAACGATGAATATCAGGAACAGCTTCTTTTAATATACCGGCATTCACTTTAAAAATTTGAAAACTTTGAAACAAATAAACAACTACTAATGCAGTATAGATAATATTAACAACGTCGCTGTCTAATAAACCTAGTAAGGACAGCTTCCAGCTTAAGATTCCCATTGCCGCATACAAAGGCAGATTTGTAATAAGGTAAAAGAAAAAATCACTCTTACTGGTAACTTCAAGTCCCCCGGTTTTGTTTGGCTTAAAATAGGTAGAACCTTCCGGTGTATCGGTAACAAAAGAATAATAGACGAATGAATAGACAAGGATAATAAAGCCCGTTGTTCCTACTGCATAACGCCAGCCATCGTCACCACCAAAGAACAAGGCCAGTGCAGGTAAGGTCATAGCTGCTACTGCTGATCCAAAGTTACCCATGCCTTTATAGATGCCTTCTGCGACGCCTAACTGTTTAGCAGGAAACCATTCACTGATCATACGTATTCCGATCACAAAACCGGCGCCAACAAAACCTAACAAAAATCTAGCGATGGCAAGCGTTTCAAAATCTTGCGCCGTTGCAAAGAAAAAACATAAAAAACTGGAAACAAATAGTAATAAGGAAAAAACGATACGCGGACCAAAATTATCGACCAACATACCGATAATAACTCGAGCAGGAATCGTCAGAGCGACATTGAGAATGAGCAGTATCTTTATTTGATCATCAGTAAGCCCAAGGACTTCTTTAATCGTCAACAATAATGGCGCGTGGTTAAACCAAACGACAAATGTCAGAAAAAAAGCAAACCAGGTTAGATGTAATATCCTGAATTTATGGGTAAATGAAAACAAATTGAAAGATGAACTCGATGGACTCATAAAAAACAACTCCTTAAAAATCAAATATATAATTGTCGGGGCAGTGCAATGTCCTTGCCATATTTCAATACAACATCATAAATATTTGTTTTTATTGGAGTTATTTTGATTTTCAAGAGTTACATAATAAAATTATATATCGAATTCAAACTGAGTTGGTGCATAAATAATAGCTTATGCAACATAATAGTGCGCTTCAATAAAACTGAATTAGTTAGTCTTTTATTTAATTAAGACTTCAACCATTGACCCTTTAGGTTCATCAAGAAACATTACTGCTAACAAAATCACTATAGCTGCGCCAGCAATAACCAGAAACAATGTAGGTGGCTCAACAAAAGAATAGACAGTTAAAAAACTAACCGCACCAACATTACCATAGGTGCCTGCCATGTCTGCAATTTGGCCCGTTAACCGTCGCTTAATCAAAGGCACTACTGCAAACACAACGCCTTCACCAGACTGTACAAATAAAGAACAAAGGCAACATAGAAACAACGGCTAACTCCGAACCTAACATCACCATATATGCGAGATCTAAAATCGCAACCTGCTTGAATTTATATTTATGAATTTCTTGTGCATCTTCATTAAAGATATGTGCATTAACATGATAATTTTTGTAAGTCTGAAAAGCATAAACACATCGTAATCCAGTAGCGTTCTGGAATGGGAAATTACTTATTCTCACATCCATTATTATAATTCTCTTAGTAAAAAATTAATAAAAAATAATTATTGGCTGAACTTCATTGCTCGTTATCAATCAAAAAATCGACTATAGTATAATGACTTGGCAATCATCCCAGAGCAGATATGGAGACAGAAATAATGAGAACAGGTAGCGCGGCTAAACTAGCATTCCTCTTGATACCATTGGTTTTACTTGGAGCTTGCGAACAACAATCCACTAGCAATCAGTCCAATTCTGCCAGAATTGCTTATGCAGCAAATGTACACGACAAGGAATTCGACAACTACATTATCCATATCAACGCCTTAACAACCGATCAATTACCAACAGAAGTCGCTCGCGGTTATAAAATATCACGCAGTAAGAATAGAGTACTATTGAATGTGTCGGTTAGAGAAAAACAGGCTAACGGAGAAACTCCTGTCACAGCCGCCGTAGTTGTTATTGCTAAAAATCTGAGTAGTCAGCAAAAAAATGTAAAACTCAGAGAGATTAAAGACACTGACCCGGTTGCGATTTATTACATTGGTGAATTGCCTGTCAGTAATGAAGAAACCATTACTTTCGAACTGGATGTGACCCCTGCTGGTGCTAGTAAGCCTTTATTACTGTCGTATACTCAACAGTTCTTCACACAATAAAAAGAACTATGCACGATTGTTCTTTTGTCCTTTGGCGTCGTCGCCTAACGCGCCTACTGTTGGTAAAAATGCACCCAAAGCACTCGTTTCACTCGCGGGGCAGGCTCTATTCAATCGATCACTTATAGTTATAAGCTTCCTCATTCCATACATTTTGCCTAGCCAAAGAAAAAATCCCTGCTCCTGCAAAGCTCTTTTCGATAAGGTTTAATTTTCTCTATCTTTCCGCTTTTGCTTGACGCGGTTTACTGCCGCGGCAATGGCGTCCTGCTTTTTCTGCATCGCTAATTTATCATTAGCTTTTTCATCGATAACAGCTGTCCGTTTTTTAACTTTATCTTTTTTTAGTTGTTCCACACGTGCTTGTTTATTCAAATAACGGCTTTTGTGTTGCTCCGCTTCAAGTTGCATACGCTTCCTATTCCAGATATTGCTTTTTGCCAAACGAAATTCATCGACTAAGGGAATATGACTCGGGCATACATAGGAACAACATCCGCATTCTATACAATCAAATAAACGATAATCATGCAGCCGATCGTTATTAAACTCTTTCGCATGCCAATGTAATTGTTGCGGCTGTAAATTAATCGGGCAAACTGCTACGCATTCATCACAACGAATACAAGCGGACTCTTTTATATTCGATGCCTGAGGCTCTGAACCTGCAGCTAATAAACAATTTGTTGTTTTAATTAAAGGAACATTATCGCTATGTAAACGGAAGCCCATCATCGGGCCACCCATAATTAAATATTCAAATTGATCGCTATAGCCTCCACACTGTTCTATGATTTCATTGATCGGCGTCCCAAATAGAATTTCAAGATTTCGTGCTTGTTCTATACCAGGGCCGGTTACAGTGACAATACGACTAATTAACGGTGTATCATCTATAATGGCGTTCTTAACTGCGACCGCCGTTCCAACATTATAAACAACAATACCTGCATCTACTGGCAAGCCTTCAGCAGGCACTTCAATACCCGTAATCGACTTTATTAATTGCTTCTCTCCACCGGCAGGATAAAGACTGGAAACTAACATTAATTTAATTTCTATCTCTGCATATTGTTCTAGTGCTTCCTTTAAGACTTCTATCGCTTCTGTTTTATTATCCTCAATCGCAATAACACACTCATCAACCTGTAATGCATGCGCCAACACTTCAACTCCCGTCACGACATCTTTCGCATAATTGCGGATCAATGTTTCATCACAACTAATATAAGGTTCACATTCAGCTGCGTTTAATATCAGAAGTTCAATATCCAAACTTAAACCGGGAATAATTTTTACTGCAGAGGGAAAGCCAGCACCACCTAAACCTACAATGCCGGCTTGCCAGATTTTTTGTTGAACTTCCACTGGACTCAAACTGTAGTAATCATCAATCGGCGCTTGATCATCAAACCATGTTTCTTTCCCATCGGGTTCAATAACAATACAAGTTGACTTTGCACCAGAAGGATTAGGCATGGCATGCTCAGCTATTTCCTTCACTATCCCCGAAGTGCTGGCATGAATCGGCGCGCTAATATAACCCTGCGCCTCAGCAATAAGCTGACCTTTTAAAACAAGATCACCGGCTTTGACTAAAGATTTTGCCGGGGAACCAATATGTTGGCGTAATGGAATTTTGATGAGGCTAGGTAGCTTTGCCTTTTCAAGGGGCTGTTCAAGAGAAATTGCTTTGTTTGGCGGCAATGCTATACCACCACCAAAAGGGATTGGCTTTTCTAAAACCGTAATCATTACCGAAATAACTACCTTAAATACACTATTGATTGAATTATATACCCATGCTCTGATTTAGGTATTACAATCTTGCAAAAGTATTAACAAATAAAAAATCATGCTGATATTAGAAATCGATAAACGCGTCAAAGGTGATCTGGAAACTATCTGGAAAATACTTACCGATATGAAATCGTTCTCTGAAACAGCACCTGACATTATTCGAGTCGAACAAGTTTCAGGTGATGCTCTGGGTATGGTAAGACGTATCCATCACAAAAGTGGCCGTTCATGGGAAGAAGAATGTAAAGAATGGGAGACACAATCACGCTTCAGCATGGAGGTAAAAACTGATAGCTATCCATTACCCGTCACTTACCTACGTCGTATCACCAGCATGGAGCAACGGCAGAAAAACGTAGTAATAAAAATCCGTTATGAATACACACCGAAATATGGCCCTTTAGGTTACTTCCTGAACAAACACCAGATCCGCCCTATTCTGAAAATTTTCTCAACGCAGCTATTAGATAATCTAGCTAAAAAGATACACCAACAAAATACCGATACCTCTATTACTGCGGCAACAATATTAAAAAATAAAGATCCAGCAATCCTGACCATCACACCAGACACACTAATATCAGAAGCCAGTAAAATTCTGACCGATAAACGTATCGGTTGTGTTATCGCACTTAACCCGCAAGGAATAATTGCAGGAATATTATCCGAACGTGACATCGTTAATGGCTTAGCCAATGCCGGTCAACCAATATTGAATATGGCTGCCACACAATTCATGACCCATGATGTCATCGTCAGTCACCCCGAAGACAGCATGGCAAAATTAATGTCGATTATGAGCGCAAAACGCATACGACATTTACCTGTTATTGATGATAACAATCACCTAGTCGGCGTAATTAGTATTGGCGATATTATTAATGCTCGCATGATAGAACTGGAACAGGAGTCCGATGCCATGCATCAATATATCGAAGGACGAAAATGGCGCGAAGTTGCCATGCAAATTGGTCGAAGTGCAGCTTCAGAAGAATTTAGTTAATATTTATTCGCTAGCTACGTATGTCTTTCTTTGGGCACATCAACATCTAAAACATCTCAAATATGAATGCAACACTATCCTCGGCTGAGAAAAATCCGATTATTTATCAAAACTATCGTAAATTACCTGCGGATATGTTCATGGAATCAAATCCAACACCTTCTTCCGCTCCGACACTCATTGATCTAAATAACAATCTCCTTGAGCAACTTGACGTTGATTCGACTTGGTTTCGTAGTGAACAAGGTATTTCCATTTTATCAGGTAGTACCATCAATGCTGATAACCCACCTATTGTAATGGCTTATTCCGCTCATCAGTTTGGCCAATGGGTTCCATTATTGGGTGACGGTCGTGCTCATATGCTAGGACAAATAGAGACAAGTGACGGAACAAAGATTGATATACAACTCAAAGGTTCGGGCAGAACTCAGTTTTCCCGAGCTGGGGATGGCCGTGCGACATTGGGATCAGTATTACGCGAGTATTTAGTGAGCGAGGCAATGGCGGGTTTAAATATCCCGACAACACGATCTCTTGCTGTTCTTGGAACAGGCAATAATGTTATTCGTGGACGGGCTTTTCCAGGAGCTATCTTAGTGCGTACCGCCACAAGTCATTTACGTATCGGCTCATTCGAATATGCCATAACAAGGCTTGGTGATGATGGCGTGAAATCATTAACCGACTATATCATTACTCAGAATTTCCCCGAACTTGAATCGTCTCCATCGAAGTATCTGGAATTATTTGGCGAAATAATTAAACGTCAGGCATCACTCATTTCCCAGTGGATGCTCGTTGGGTTTATTCACGGTGTAATGAATACAGACAATACATCCATAGTTGGTGAAACAATTGACTATGGGCCCTGTGCATTTATGGATGAATTTAATCCAGCGAAGGTTTTTAGCTCCATCGATCACAATGGCCGATATGCATGGGATCAACAACCTTCAATTGCATATTGGAATTTGTCGATGCTTGCCAATATCTTATTACCTTTGTTTGATGCAAACAAAGAACGGGCAGTAGATAAAGCAAAAGAACAACTTGAAATGTTTGACCTTGTATTTCGTGATGCATTTGAAAAGGGGATGCATAAAAAATTGGGCTTATCCGATATTTCAAAAGAGAGTGAACAATTTATTAGCGATACACTGACAAACCTGACGAAAGAAAACATCGATTTCACAATATTTTTTGATCGCATTACACGTGTAGCGAATAAAGATGACCGTGCTGATACGCAACTACTCGAACTTTTTACTAATCAACAAACAGGAAAAACATGGTTTGAACAATGGCGTAACTATAGAGCAGAAAGTACAACTTCTTTTATATCCATGCGCCACGCAAACCCTATTATCATTGCACGTAATCATCGTGTAGAACAAGCCATTGATGCGGCTACAGACCATAACGACTTTGAACCATTCCGACGTCTTAGCCGTGTCCTTGCCAATCCATTTGAAATTAACCCAGCAGATCGGGAACTCGAAACGCCACCTCAACCTAAAGAGATAGTACTCCAAACATATTGTGGCACATAGAAATAACGACATTGCTTACTTATCTAACATTTTATCATCTTGCCACTGCCCTTCTACTAGGCGACCATCTGCAAATGTATAAGCACCATAGCCATGTTTCATACTGTTCTTCCACGCTCCTTCATACTTCGGGTGAAAGAGCCAGTCCCACCAAGATCAACAGGGTAACGTTGATGGCGACAATGATTATCGCACGACGGTTTAATGTTTGTAGTGTGATAAGAATTACAACAACGTAAGGCACTCCAAATGCCACATCTTGGGGAATGAATATATCTGCAACGAAAATTATACCTGCTGTGATTGCAGCGAATAGCATGTGGCTATCAATATTTATCTTATTAATTTTACTAATTTTACTAACTATTTAATTATTAGGAAAAGATGCAGACCATAAAACAAACAATCTTGAATTTATATTTACGATATATATTTTATCACCATTTACCTATAATTCATGTAAGGAAAACCTTAATATTATACAGTTGATACACTACAATTGAAGTGCAAGACATATAAAGAATTAAAACAGTTTAAATACGACTTAAATTATCATCGTTATAATAAAATGTATCAATATGTATCTATATGATTAACGAATTATCCATTTGGTAATTGATCTAGGTCAAATATTACAAACGATATTTAATTGGAGATGTTAAATATCAGGAAAATGTTCATTTTTTAACCTATCTTCTCTAAAGTGTTTTTAGGTATGTAAGCAGATTTTTCTTATTCACACAAATGTTAGTAATATGTCGCTAATTATATGCCTTTACTTCTACCTGACCGTCCGCTTTTAGTTGAGACTTCAATTGATCGACACAACACTTTAAATAATTTACTGCTGTTACAGTCCATGTGCAGGACTTTTTTTAGTTTCATTATCAACAGAAGGATTGTTTGAATTCGGACGGTATAAACAACCGGGACCAACCAAAGATAACTTCATAGCAAGACAAGCCTTATCTTCACTCAATACTGGATTCCAATCTTGAGTAAAACCAAGCGCAGTGATTTCAATATGAATCTGACGCGAGGCAGGATTACTACACTGCCAGTTTCCAGTATGATTTCCCCATGAGATATAATCCAGCGTGCCATTATCATGCAAGATTAATTTCGCGTCTCCATCATTCCAGTGCCACTCGCCTAAAACATCGTAGCAGACTTTATCTTTAAGTTTCTGTGCGTCAGAGAGACCTTGTTTGGCTGAGAAATCATCAGGAATAATTGCCAATGCTTGTTCAAATTGACTTATGGCTGTATCGCGATCCTTATTATCTAAAGCTACTTTGGCTGCGCTAATAAAGTGATCAAACTTCGTTTCCCGTTCCTTTTCCTTTTGTAACTTTTCCTGTTCGATATTCTTACGTTTATTATCTTGATCTTGTTTTAATGCTTCAAGAGCGTGCCGTTCTTTCTCTACTCGTGTCCTTTCTAGTTCTAATCGTTGTTGTTGTTCTTTTAATTCTCGTGCTTCTGTTTTACGTCGTAAATCTTCAATCGCACGTTGCTCAGATTCTTTGTCTTCTGCTTCTTGTTGTTCAATTTGTTTTTCAAGTTCCAGAAGATCAGCATTGCTTACTGCCTGAACAGAAACCGTAGAACTCAACACTAGGGCAAGGCCGCTAATCAATCCTGTTATGAATATTGATTTCATAGAAATAATTATAGCTGCTAGATCATAGGAGTCTTTAACAAAAATGGAATGGTGTCAGATATCAGATATTTTTTTGTTCGTTGTATATCTCGTCAGTTCATATCGATTTTCATTTGATCGATAATAACCAGCAATAAAGGTTCTTTCCGTAAATCCCCATTTTTCATATAACGTTATGGCACTGTTATTATCAGGATCAACTGTTAGAAAACAATCGACTTGTAATTCATCTATTTCAGCAAGTAACACTTCAAACAATTTACTACCGATTCCATTTCCTCGTTTATCGTCATCAACAAAGACTTTATGTACACACCATGTTCCATTAATACAGGGAAAAGCAAGAATGACACCAATAACTTTTTCTGCTTCTTTAGCGGTATAAACTAAAGCGTAATCCACCCAATGACGCCAAACATGTTCTCCGTCAGGAATAAACTCCGGATTATTATTTAATTTCCATGCTTCCCTATCTAGCGACGCAATAGCCAGAAAATCGGACACACTTGCTTTTTCGTATATTGGCATTGTTTTATTTAATTAATAACAGTAGCTTTACATAACTGAATTCTAATACACATACCAAACTCCATTGGTAACAAAACAATCTATTGAGTCCAATGCCATGTGTATTATCAATCCTATTCCAACATAGCGACATGGTTTTATAAAACAAAGCCCCGAATAGATAAGTATTGGAAAAATTTCGTGTAGCGGATGAAAACCGATACTACACCTGTTCGAATCATAGACAGGATTGGCTAATAGATGGTCAATATCAACTAGCATCGTTGCCATCATAATTAAAAATACTATTTTCCATTTATTCTTAAAAAATAGTAGCGTAACCAGTAATGGTATTATTAAATGTAGTGATAGATGAAGAATAAGCTAATCCTTTCTATTTACTGTTTTTGTTATTTGAATTTATTGTTTTGAATGATCAAAATGAGAGTTTTCAAAAAAATACTTTGTTTGCTCAATCGCCACTTTATTTTTCATGATAAATGGATGTGTAGCGCTAATAACTAAAAAGTCTTTCATGCCTTCAAGTTTGGCACTCTCTATGGATACTTTTCCATCATCATCACCTTCGATCATACTTGATAAAATAAAGTTAATAGATTGATTGCCAGTAATAATGCCAAGTTCAAATTGTGCAGCACCTAAGGTATTAGGCATGCTTTCTCTATTGGTACTTAATTGTAAACCAGCAGGGCCATTAATAGCTTGAAATAACCATAAGCCGCCTAGTGTATCGACAACTTCGCTACCTTTGTTCGGCGGGCTCAACATAACAACACGACCTACTTTGAACTTTAGTTTTTGTGTTGCTATATAGCGAACCAGTATTCCGCCCATAGAGTGTGTAACAAAATTTATAGTCTGGTATATATTTCCTCGGCATTTCTCAATATATGGAAGTACATAATTCGAAACCAATTCTTCGATAGGATATTTAGTCGACGGATAGGATACATTACAAGTTCTGTAACCTTCGTCTTGTAAACTTTTCTCCATTTTTTTAAATGAGAAATCAGAACGAGCAAGACCATGCAGTAAAACGACAAGATTATTTTTTTCTTCACCGTCAGCATTATCATTGGCATAAACTATAGAGACAGGAGTGGTCATGCTAATAGCAAGAATTAATAATAGAATATTATTTTTGATGACCACTATGTTTATCAGGGCAATTCCGTTAGTACTTGTTGCAAAGGCTTTCTTACTGTTTGTGGAGTATCGGCGGGATAGCCATACCAGATCAAACCGACAACATTCTCCATATCTTTATTTATCCAGGCTAAATCATAAAATCGTTCATCAAATGTAACAGGCCCCGTCGACCATTTTGTACCTATCCCCTGTTGCCACAATATCAACATCAAGTTTTGAATCGCACAACAACAAGAAGCATAGTCTTCCTGATAGCGTACATCGTCATCTGATTTTTGACAGGTAACGATTAACCAACCAGGTATTTCCATCCAACGTTTATATTTATGTTCGGCTTTTTCAATACCTTTAGTTTCCGTCAACATTTCCTTATTTAACTCACAGATGTCTGAAATTGTTTCTCGGCCTAATAAAAGAAAACGCCAAGGTTCAGTCAAATGATGATTAGGTGCCCAACATGCTGCGGCAATGGCTGCTTTGACGACATCTTTATCCACTGATCTATCAGGGATAAAATCATGTATTGTTCGTCGTGTGGTAATACATTTCTCTAAATTCATTTCTTCTTCAATCATTTTTAAAACTCTTGGTTATTTGTAGCTAATGTAGTCTCTGACTCAGACTGCCATTTTTGCATTTCTTCTTTAATAAAGTGATTCACTAAATCGGAATACATTTTTTCAATCGCATCAGCATTCAAATCCGATTCTTCTGCCCATACGCGTCGTTGTTGTAACATCGTTTTAAATCTTTCCGCCGCACGAACAGATGTCGCTGAAGTTTTAAACTTGGATGCTGCTTTAACATATTCAAACCGCTTTCCTAGTATAGATATAACATCTTTATCCATGCGGTCTATTTCTACTCTGATATCTTCCATACCAGAACAGTCTTCTGGTTCAATCGTTTTTCCGCATACTCTATTATAGTGTTCAACTTCAGGAAAAGGACTATAAAAATGATGCAGTAATTCCTTCCACCACTGATGCTTTTCTGACGCTCTAAAGCCTACTGTATGATCTTCTAATGTTTACCAGTCTAGCAAAAATATATAACGGTTCTGTTTTTCCATACATCGTTGAAGTTGATACGAGATATAACCAGATATATTTGAGATAATTTTCTGAGTTTTAGAAAAGGCTAATTCAAACTCGTTTTCTTCCCCTGATATAACATCAAGAATTGCAACTTCAAGTATCACTAAATACTCCTATAATTAATTTATTTAGTTTATTTGTATCACTTTTATAAGCTTATTGTTTTCATCAAACTGAATTTCAAACATGCCATAAATACCATCATGATTAAGAAAACTTCGTATAGCGTTGGCTGGAAATTTAACGCTGCGATTATCTACAGAATACACTTTTATGAATTGAGCCGTGCCCTTGTAATATGCCATATATTTCTCAGCGGATAGAGCAACCTGAAAACGAATACTGGATGCTGGAATTTTTGACGTCATAGAGTAGGCAATTAATCTTATGAGTAATTCTAATGGTAGCAACAGCTAATCATGAACTAATTTTAGTCATTCTATCGTACATTACAATACTACCGGTTACCGCCACATTTAATGAAAACTCACCGGGAAGTTTTATCATTGAATGACATTGATCAACAATCTGTTCTGGTAAACCGCTAATTTCATTCCCCAATAAATACACAGTTCTATCAGGATGTTCAAACTCTTCCAAAGGTGTCGCGCTTTCACCCATTTCTACCGCAACTAACTTAGTTGAAAAAGGTAAATTCTCTTTTAACTCTTCGAAGGTTTGATAATGATACAACGGAATTCTTGTCCATGATTTCGTTACATCGCTACCTTGAGGTTTATATTTTTTATCCACGGTAAAAATGAAACTGGCACCCAATATATAAGCCGAACGCCAAAGCGTACCGATATTAATTTCATCACTATTATTTAGTATGCCGATTCCAAAGAAACCGTAATCGTCTTTGATGTTCTTTACTCGAGACATTTATTTCATTTCTATTTTTATAGATCGTTACAACCAGCGGCGCACGCAATTTTTATATTGTAGATATTCTTCACCAAACTTGTGTTGCAAATAGTCTTCTTCTTTTTTTATTGCGATAAAATAAACTAATATGGCTGAAGGGAAAAAACTTAATAACACCCAAAGACTATTTAAAACAATACCGACACCAATTACTATTAGACAAAATACGACATAAATCGGGTTACGTGAATACGCATAAATACCTGTGGAGATAATTGCCGTGGTTGGTTTCCATGGCTCAATGTGCGTTTCAATACGTGCGAATAGTCGACTGATGTAAATGACTAAGCCAAGTGAGGATATGATTAGAAACCAACCTAAGTATTTTATCTTAGATGAAACACCGATATTGATTGGATAATAGTAATTAATCCCATAGGCGAATAACATCAACAACAAAAATATTATTGGTGGTGGAAATTTTACCGCAGCGCCTTTTTCATCTTTGTCAGAGTTTAAATTTTCGCTCATTTGTAGCTATGCCAACAATATCATTGATTAGTTAGCTTTATTCCTGAGTACATAATGTCCCTGTTCAAAGCTTTCGAAATAGTGTTCTATTAATGGATGCTGGATAGGTTCCTGGCTATCATCAGCTTCCAGATTTTGTTCGGCTACATAAGTGGAATGTTGATTTTCATGTACCAGAACATGATACCAGGGTTTATTTTTTGGTGGTCTTGATTTAGCAACCAATTCATACCATTCATCGGTAGATTGAAATTTCTGATCAACATCGACAATGACGCCACGATAGTCAAATAATTTATGATGAATTAAATCACCAATAGACAGCTTAGCCCTATTTATATTCGTTACCGTTCCCAATTTAATACCTCATGTTTAAATGAATTCGCATAATTTTCTTAAAATCTATTAAATAACAATCTTAAGCCTTTGTTTTATATCTCATTATCTACAATATAATTCATATGGTTTCTATTTTTATTATACCTCTAATAGCTAAAATTCCTAAAGGATTGTAGATTTTTACCGATAGCATATTAAGTACATTATCCGGAGCGTATGTTGAGTTCGCTATTAAAAACTAAAGAACAACGGAAATTAAAACGTTTTTCCGTGCGTCTAAAAGTCTATTCCCAATTGACAGATCAATTATTAGGTTATGCAGAAAACCTGCATATAGAAGGCATGATGATTTCCAGCAAAGTTCCTATCCACAAGAATCAAGAAATAAAAATCTGGTTTGGGGCGACGAAGGATGACAAAAAATTAAATCGAATATTTTTATCTGCTTATAAGGTCTGGGATAGTTTTACGGATACTGATGAACGCCATTATTATTCTGGCTTGCATTTCGTCAGTCCAGCAGAAGAGACTTTAGATAAAATTCAGGCTCTCCTCCATGAACTGGACGACACTACAGCAGCTAACTAATCCCTTTATTGTCTTCTTCTGTTTTGGTGTCTTTTTTATAGTTCGTATCCTGACGCTTTAGATTCACAGCGTGTTTCTGTTGGTAGATATCAAATACTTTATCGGCATCCAATCCGGCACACATCATTGCCGAAACCAGAAAATGTAATATATCGATTAATTCGACACGAATATTTTGCATGTCGATTTCGTCTTTGCTCCACCACTTCCATAACAATTCTTCGTCAAGCTCAATCAATTCTTCTTTCATTGCTTTTGAATAATTTACCAGCCACTCGTTTGGTAGTTCATTGACCATTTCTTTATTCTCGGCAACCGCCGCGATAATCGCCTGCATGTTCAAGTCCTGACCTGATTTGTCTTTGAGTTTATTTTTTGCAAAAACATAATCATTAAGTTCTGTCTGCATTTCGAAAATCTTGTCTAACATGGGCTGCTCCGCAATTTGTGATGTGCAATATGAATTTGTCTACTGCTAAGTTACCACGATTACAGTCGATGACAAATCCTGCATATTCAAGTGACTTAGGTATATAATCCCGCTTCCTTCAAGAAGCCTGACTATATATGCCTTTAATCACCTTTGATGATATTTCCCTCGAATTCGGCGATCATATGATTCTGAATAAAGTCAGCATGGCGCTGGAGCCAGGCGAGCGCGTCTGCTTAATCGGGCGCAATGGTGCAGGGAAATCAACCTTAATCAATATTATTAGTAACAAGCTTGAGCCCGATAGTGGCGAAATTGTTAAACAATCACATCTACGCGTGAGCCAATTGGAGCAAGCGCTACCCGAAATACGTGACATCACCGTCAAGGATTATGTTGCGGAAGGTCTTGGACATTTACAGTCTTTATTAAAAGAATACGAGGCTTTATCGGAACAGAGTATTGATGACAATCCGCATTTATTTCGCGATCTGGAGAGTCTGCAACATCAGATTGAAGCCGAAGGCGGTTGGAATATCGATCAGCGTGTCGAAACCATTATTTCTGAATTGAATTTACCATCGGAATTAAAGCTCGATGAATTATCCGGCGGTTGGCGTCGCCGTGTTGCACTTGGCCGCGCTTTGGTTAGTAATCCACAATTATTATTACTTGATGAACCTACAAATCATCTTGATCTAAGCACCATACAATGGCTGGAAAATCGTTTTAGTAATTTCACTGGCGCAATACTTTTTATTACTCATGATCGTGCTTTTCTACAAACGCTGGCAACACGCATAATTGAACTGGACCGCGGCAAACTCTCCAGTTGGCCGGGCACCTATCAAGACTATTTAGTTAATAAAGAAAAAGCCTTGGAAGAAGAATCAAAAACCAATGCCTTATTTGATAAACGTTTGGGCGAAGAAGAAGTCTGGATCAGACAAGGCATTAAAGCGAGACGAACTAGAAACGAAGGACGCGTACGCTCTTTAGAAGCAATGCGCAAAGAAGTATCAAAGCGATTAAAACGCCAAGATAAAGCACGCATACATATAGAAGAAGCAGAACAATCCGGTCGCAAAGTTATCGAAGCTTACAATATTTGCCATAGTTATAGTGACCAACCTTTAATTGATAAACTTTCATTGAAAGTCATGCGTGGCGATCGCATTGGTCTGGTAGGAAATAATGGTGTTGGAAAAAGTACCTTATTAAAAATTCTTTTAGGTGAACTCGAACCAAACTCAGGCACAGTAAAAATTGGTACCAATCTGGAAATTGCTTATTTCGACCAATTACGACGTAATCTTGATCCAGAAAAAACCATTGCTCAGATCGTTGGTAATGGTGGTGAATATATAAAGATGAACGGTAAAGATAGACATGTCATCGGTTATCTACGTGGCTTCCTGTTTACCGCCAAACGTGCAATGACAAAAATAAAAGTGTTGTCCGGTGGTGAAAAAAACCGCGTTATTCTGGCCAAGTTGTTAACAAAACCAAGTAATCTTTTAGTGCTTGATGAACCAACCAATGATCTTGATGTTGAAACACTGGAAGTCCTCGAAGAACGAATCTCAGAATACAACGGTACATTGATCGTGGTCAGTCATGATAGAGAATTTGTTGATAATGTCGTTAGCAGTATTCTGGTTTTTGAAGACTCCGGCACCATACAAAATTATGCCGGTGGCTTTAGTGATTGGGCTAGACACGGCAAACACCTTGCCGAAATGGATAACCCTATAGCACGAAAAGAAAACAATGATACTGATAATGAAAAGAATAAACCTAACAAGAAAAGTAAACTCAGTTACAAACTAAAACGGGAACTGGAATCATTACCAGAAACCATAGATTCACTCGAGCAAGAGTTAGCCAAGCTTGAAGAACAAACCAATGATGATGACTTTTATTCAAAATCATACGAACAACAACAACCTGTGCTTGATGAAATGAAATCTAAACAAGAAGTATTGGACGATGCTATCTATCGTTGGGATGAGCTTGAAAACATGGAAAAAGAATTACAATCTTAATGCATATAGATAAACGCTATCTAATTCATGGCTTCCTACCAGCATTCTTTTCTGCTTGTTGTTTTGCAGTCATGGCAACCTGTATTAAAGTAGCATCATCTGAATTACCTGCGCCACAACTGGTGTTTTTTCGCAGCGTCGTCGGTTTATTAATTATTCTACCGATAGTATTACCACGTGGAATAGAGTTTATCAAAACACCGATACTACACTTGCATATGTTTCGCGGTTTTATCAGCCTTTGTGCTATGACTTGTTTTTTCTATGCAATTGGGAATGTCGGTTTATCAGAAGCTACTTTATTAAATGCAACTTCACCATTGTTTGTTGGCATATTAGCTATACCTGCTTTACAAGAAAAAATATGTCTACGAACTGCAATCGCTTTAATTATCGGTTTTATTGGTGTTAGTTTTATTTTAAAACCCGGCACTGCATTTTTTACCTTCGCTGCTTTAGTCGGCCTTTGTTCCGGTTTTTTTATTGCCTGTGCAAAAATATTAGTGCGCTATATGGCAAGCACCGAACCGGTCTTACGCACCGTCTTTTACTTTAGTGTTTTTTCAACACTCTATTCCGGTATTTTAATGATATGGCTTTGGCAAACACCAAACATGCACGATATCTTAGTGATGGCTTTAGCAGGATTCTTCGCAACAGGTGGACAAACTTTATTAACTTATGCCTTTACTCATAATGAAGCCGTAAGCGTAGCCCCATTCACCTATGTCACAGTTATTATCGCAACATTAATTGCTTGGTTAGTCTGGAATGAAGTACCGGATATCGGCTCAGGAGTCGGCGCAATATTAATTATCAGTGCTTGTTTGTCATTATCCTTACAAGGTAAGTTGCCCAACCCATGGAAACTTAAAAAACCAAGATAGTTTGTTTGTGATTGTCGGCTTTCGGCTGCGACTTCAAACTCCTATTAATGTTTACTTCATACTGAGCACAGTCGCCAAAATGTTTATATTAATAAGAAAAACAAGAGATTAATTGTTATATCTAATATCTAGTCATCCCATTGGAAGTTGTAAAATCAACTATAATAGTAAGTTCAACGATTACTAAATATATCGACGAAGATTAACCCGCTATTGTATAAATATTAAGAGTCGCGCATGGCTAAGTTCTTAAGCATGTCTAAACCTTATATTACTGGAGGTGGATATGGACTCATTGTTTTCTATCTTTAAGTCAGATGGTTTCCTGCTTCATGAGCAGAACCTTGAAAAAGTTCGATAACTTCCATAGCTTTATCTGCGGTATATTCGACTATTTCCATATTACAATTTCCTAAATCAATGAATTGATTGTCGAAAGACAAGTCTGATAATAACTTTGTCCAAACAAGTTTAAATGATTTAACTCATGATATAAACGATACAAACTAATGCGTCGCTCTGCGCCCTCTTCTAACGGCCATATTTCTGCATACGCTGATTCACAACATGAACCAAAACCACCAAACAAACGCATCATGCCTATTTCTGCTTCTCGATGCCCGTAATAACTAGCGGGATCAAACATGATAGGTTGCCCTTGTTCGTTTGCAGCGGCATTACCAGACCAGAGATCACCGTGTAACAACACGGCTGGTTCACTTACATCACCGATTATTGAATCGAGTTTATTTATTAATCGTTCACCCGTTTGTAATAATAGATCGTCCTTGTTTGTTTTTTTAGAAAATAATTTTAATTGATACGCTAAGCGTTGTTCACGCCAGAAGTCCAGCCAACTGTCATTCCAATTATTAAGTTGAGTAGTTGTGCCTATATAATTATCATCAGCAAAACCAAACAGTTCTTTTTTAGTGGCTAGATGTAACTGCGCCAAGCACCTGCCCATTTGCTCTTGCCAATCTTTAGCCGGACGTCCTTCGTTAAAAACATCCATGACGATAAAATCATCATCATACGCAATTGGTTTAGGCACATGAATAACATCTGGTTCAGCTAATAATTGTAATGCTTTAAATTCGGTTTCAAATAATCTGGGAAAAGAATTTACTTGAGGATGTGTTTTGATAAAAAATTGTCGACCATCTTTTGTCGTGACGATACGACTATCATTGATACAACCGCCATGAGCCGTTTTACTCTTTATGAATATTGCTTCCTGATGGGTACTGGATGAGATTGCTGCTTCAATACGAGACTGAAGGGTCATTGCTTATTTGTTATTGAGTAACTCAAGACAGTGTGACAATAATTTCGGACAGGCGGCTTCTATCATATCGAGTACCTGTTCAAAACCCGCTGTACCACCATAGTAGGGGTCTGGTACAGAAAGCGCATCATCATTACTATCATATCCTTCAAGAAAGGAACCAAGTAAACGAATATGTCGTTGTGCTCCATCAGCTAGTGCTTCCAGATCAAGTAAATTATCTACATCCATTGCGACAATTAAATCAAAACTCTCAATATCCTCAAAGGTAACTTTACGAGCGAGAGAATTTAATTGATACGCACGTTTCTTCGCAACTTCTTGCATACGTCCATCGGCAGGTTCACCCATATGATAGGCAATTGTTCCCGCTGAATCGACATCGAAGTGTTCTATATAGCCCTTATCTTCAACATAATGCTGAAACACGCCCTCGCCTGCTGGCGAACGACAAATATTTCCCATACAAACAAAAAGTACACTGACATTACTATTCGTTTTCATAACGAAAATCTAATCCACTATCGGCTGAACCAGAAGCCACGGCTTAATTACCGCGGCCCAGACGATAACATTGCTTTCATTCCAGGCACTGGCTTGTTCATCAGTGACATTAGCGACCAAACCTTCGGACATCCAAACTTCCAACTGCTGTTTATCATCCTCAGATAACGCGTAGGCAACCTTAATCAGATCCAGCTTGTGAGAGACATAAATTGCCATACCTTTCGCAAAAAAAGGTAATAATTCTGTCCAGGCGACCTTCGAAGTCTCTGAATTTATTTTCGCCACGATCTCTTCTGGCGTGCCTTCGTTTTTATTTTCTTTCATATCAATAAGATAAATGACTTTGATTTAGTAATTATAGCGAGAAGTAAGATAATAAAGAATATACATTTCCTGCCGATAAAAACAGATACAAATAGATAATAGGAGACTCTTAACATGGACGAGCGTCGCAAATTTACCAGAGAACAGGCTGATTGGGTGGCTGATATTTATGTCGGCGAAACTATCCATACTGCGCCGGTCAGAAATTTATCTCTTGGTGGTCTGGAGTTAATACGGCCACCTCTTTGGCATCCCAAACACAAGCATTTCTGCAAAATTAGTCTTAGTGACATGATTCCATCACATACTCTTGAAGTACGTATGGAGGTATGTTGGGTAACTGATAACGCTGTCGGCCTGAATTATCATGAATTAAAATTTAAAGAAAAAATTAAATTAAATAAAATTATTTCTCATCTATCCAAGACAGCTGTTCTGGCAGATGGTCATTTTACCATGTAAAAATAAATAATCTTACTTCTTAACTGACTGTTTTTTTACAATTGCCACTGCCTGAGTTCTGTTGCTTGCCCTAACGCTTTTTAGATAGCGCGAACATGAAGCCTGACTGTCCCTTCGCTCAGATCAAGTAAGTTGGCAATCATCTTATTGGTATCTCCATCACACATTAGTTCTAACACCTCTGTTTGACGGGCAGTGAGTTCTAAAGAAGATAGACTATTTTTCCCTGCTGCAATCCCACCTGGGGGTACTATTGCCATCACTCCAGAAAGAACATGTTTTAGATTACTAATCAGACTTTCCGTATCTAATGATTAAAGCTTAGAAACATTCATGATCTAAGCACGCTCACTGTTCCTTATTGGACACGTTATTTTGACGTTGGCAATAGAATCTGGCTCGGCGTCTTTATTTCAGAAAATGGCCATGATCACAAAAGCAAAACATGGCTACCCTATTTCGGCTTGTTTTTAGGGTTATTAATTACTTCTCTGCTCGCTATCTATCTATTTATTGCGTTATTGCGCGGTAAACAAATACATACCCTTGAACATCAACTCGATGATTCTGAATTATTACTAACGAATCAAAGAACGGCATTAAATAAACAATCTCAATTATCTGAAATATTTAAAAGCGAAAGTGTTGAAAAAACAAGGTTCCTGCATGCTCTGGCACATGACCTAAGACAGCCTTTGAGCACACTTGGTCTTTATTTAGCGCAAGTTCATTTCGACAAAAATGATAAAAACAAACGGATATTTGATAAAACAAAATTAACCTTGAAGTCCTTAAATCATATGTTTGAGTCTATGTTGGAAATGACACGCCATGAAGCAGGAACAATTCGTTCAGAGAAAATGGATATCGACTTAAGGATATTATTTCAAAGTCTTCAAGAATAATTCGAGTTACCTCTTTTGAATAAAAAATTGATCATGCATACTCGCTGTAACGATTATACGATTCATTCCGATCCGGCTCTATTGGAAGTAATATTACGCAACATTCTTGCTAATGCAGTCAAATTTACAGAAAGAGGAAAAATACTACTCGCATCCCGTCACATAAAGAATCAAACCGTTATCTACATTATGGATACCGGTCAGGGCATAGATGAAAATAAAATCGATGATATATTCAAACCCTATACCCGAGGCGAGGCTGTCACCAATGAGATTGGACTGGGGCTAGGTCTTGCCATTGTTATGCATGCAGTGAATTTACTTGGTTATGAATTAGATGTCCGTTCTAGATTAGATCATGGCACCTGTTTTAGATTAATAATTGATAAAAGCAATGTTTGAATAACATAGCAATAAGACTTAATCTGTATGGCTAATATTTAAGGATAACTGAAATAAGATAATGAACGATATAAAAGAAGTACAGAATCAAGCTGAAAACATTGTCATTTCCCAATCCGTCGCCATTCTCATAGACGGTAACAATATAGAACGTAGCATCCACACAGAAGCAAATGATACTAATACGATGCTCAATTTCGATGCATTGATTCCAAAATTACTGGTGAATAGAGGTTTAAGTCGTCTGGTGTACTTTCGTGAAGGCAAACATATTTCCAATAAATTACAGGAGCGGCTACATAATTTTTATCATGGCTCAGTCAGACCTTGTCACAAAAGCGCAGACATTCCACTTTCCATTTTTGCCATTCAGGTCGCTGCCAAGGTTGATACGATTATTATTATGTCTGGTGATTCGGACTATATTGAATTAGTTCGTCACCTGAAATCAGAAGGTGTTCGCGTAGAGATTGCCGCTGTTCCCAGTACGACTTCGAGATTTATTATTGAGGAAGTCGATTACTTCCATGAAATTACCAAAGAAGACTGGTTTACATTGCCAACAAAAAAAACACAAAATCGTCGAAGTAAGAAATAAAAGAAGCTAGGGTCATTATTCTGAGCTACTGTTGATCCAGATCAAGGGGTTAGATGTGTATTTTATCTAAGCTAATACCACTAATTCAAAGATTAAAAACTAAATGAAATTATCACTAAGCTTCGTTTGTGTCCTTGCGTCTTTCACTGTATCAATTACTAATAATCATGTTAGTGCTAACTCTGAAGACAATGATTATTTACTTCATGCCGAATCAAGTGATCGTTTAATAACGATAATGCAGAAAATTTCTTCATTAGCTAACGGGAAACCGATAGAAGAACCAATAAAACTTACTGAAGAAAATACGATAGATTTAATTGAGGCCGTTGAAGAACTTCTTTTCTATGCAGAATTAATGTCTATCGCAGTTCCTGCCACAGAACTGGAAGAAAGTAAGGCTGTCGTTTTTAGAGCCATGGCAAGCCAACTCTATGATGAAGCATTGAACATTCAACAGCTGACAAGAAATTACGATCTCCATATCACCGATAATTCGCAGGAACATATCCTCGATCGGGCATTTGTACGCTTAAGTCAAACTTGTAATGCTTGCCACCAACTATTTCGCGATAATTAAACACACAAAATCAGCTCTTTTCTAAACCAGCCTTTTAGCTAACGACTCAAAATAGTCAGTTATTTACTCTCGTTTTATCTTTATTTCTCTCAAGAATTGGCTAATTCAGTCGACATCAATAATACAAATATAGGGAACCCCTGACAGGAAGATAATAATTATGACACAGCGAATACTATATATATTAGTACCGGATACTAATATCCGTCCTTTTGACGTTACTATGGCGGCTGATGCCGGATACACACAAATTTTACCTTTTACTGGCATAAAGACTGAAGATGTTACCGCCTTGGTTCAGGATTCTATATTTTGCCGGCCACCAGGACGTTTTAATGATACTGGTATATTTTTAGGTGGGCATGATGTTCACATGGCAACAGATATGTTCCTGAATGCTAAAAAAGCCATGGTTGGTCCATTCGAAGTAGGTGTATTTGTTGATCCAAATGGTGCGTACACTACGTCAGCCAGTATTGTTGCTTTAGTTGAACAAGCCGTGCTGCGAAAAACCGGGACAAGTTTAAAAGGTCGTTCGGTTGCTGTTTTTGGTGCTGGCCCTGTTGGTTTATCTGCGGCGGTGTTAGCTGCGCAGCAAGGTGCGGAAACGACAATTTGCCAACTCACTGCTGACGATGATGAAAAAGCGGCAAAACGTTTTTGCCAACGTTACAACGTAGACGTTTCATGGGTTAGTGCGCAAACACATCCTGAAAAAATTGACGTCATCAAAAACAAAGAAGTTATTATTTGTGCTGCCAAAGCAGGTATTCGTATACTTGACAAAGAAGTATTAGAACACGGAGAAAAACTGCACGTAGTAGCCGATACTAATGCCGTACCACCAACAGGTGTTGAAGGAATTGATGCTAACGATAAATTTACACCTATTGAAATGGGTAAAGCATCATTTTGGGGCATAGGTTCAATGGCAATTGGTAACCTAAAATATAAAACTCAATATGGCATGCTGCTAAAAATGCAACAATCTGAAAAAGCAGCCTTGTTGGATTTTAAAGAATGCTTTGAATTCGCAACATCAGAATTACATAGTTCTGACCTCAAAAAAGACGCGGCTTAATATGACAATCCGTGTAATTAATTCACTTTGAATTAGTTACACGGATATTTAGGAGCTAAGATCTTGCCGACTGAAACCTCGGCAGTGTCAATTTGTAATTCAGACTTTGATTTTAAGCCTTCAATAACTTCTCTTGCCAATGATTCAGTTGATTTACCATCAGGTAAACAAACACGTAGGATTGCAGAATCCTTCCCATGTTGACAATCACAGGGTGTGACATACCAAACACACATCATACCGGTTGTTCCGTGAAAACCATTTGCTAATGAATCTTCACATGCCTCTAATAGATCAAAACCTGTAGGTACAGCAAACACATCTGTGCTCAATAATAGAAGCAGACTCATCCATTTTAATTTTTTCATTAAAAATTCTTTATATTATTTGAATTATCCAAATTATATACGCATAGTAGCGCCTTACAATAATTGACCGTATTTATTCATTGGAGAAACACATGCAGTTAACAAAAAATAAAGTCGCCGTTCTAAACTTCACCTTAAAGAATAAAGACGGTGAAATTATAGACGAAACCAATGATGGTACTTTTACATATTTACATGGCGCAAGAAACCTTATCTCTGGGCTTGAAAATGCATTAGAAAACAAACAAGCAGGCGATAAAATCAGCGTCGTGATTGAACCAAAAGATGCATATGGTGAACATGATCAGGAAAAAGTAGAACGCGTGCCGCTAGATATGTTTCCACCAGAGGTAGAAATAAGAGAGGGATTGCAATTCGATTCAGAATCCGCTGATGGCGAACCCATTGTCGTTACAGTAATTGAAATAGATGCAGGTGAAGTTGTTGTTGATGGAAATCATTCTATGGCTGGGGTAGAACTTCATTTCGATGTTGAACTTGTCGAAGTACGAGAAGCCACGGCTCAAGAACTAGAACACGGTCATGTACATGGCCCACACGGACATGATCACTAATGGACTTACATAACTTTCTAAATAAATTAAATACAGAATCAGAATCTATCGAATTTACAGATACCATTGCTGTCATTGAAGCGAATTATGATTACGCACCAAGTACATTTACTAACGGCAATGTCACTAATGAAGCAGGACAAAACGAAGGCTCATGTAAAATTATAGCGTTTGCCATGTTAAATAATTTATCGGTAGAACAAACACTACACTGTTTTGGAAAATACTATCGTGAAGAAGTATTAAATGATCCCGATGGCGAGAGCCACCAGAACATACGTCAGTTTATAAAAAATGGTTATACCGGGATCAGCTTTGAAAGAGAGGCTTTACGCAGAAAAAATTAATAAAGAACTTATTTCCTCCCCGGTTATATTTATACCACTAAACCAGCAACATAACCGGAAGACCAAGCCCACTGGAAATTATAACCACCTAGATGTCCGCTAACATCGATTGCTTCACCAATAAAATATAGGCCATTTTGAGTTTCGCTTTCCATCGTTTTCGAAGAAAGACTATCGGTATCGACACCACCCATTGTGACTTCCGCTGTTCGATAACCTTCGGTACCTGACGGCTTTAATTCCCATTTAGATAAATTCATAGTAATACTATTTAAGATCTTATCAGGTATATCGGTGATATATTTATCGCGCCAGTCTAGCCAAAACAATTGTTCCAGTTCTTGCACCAATTTTTTAGCTAGTTGTTTTGAAAAAAAGTTTCTCAAAAATAATTTTGGACTATCTTTCTTGGCCTTGTTTATCAACAAGGCAATATCATTATTTGGAAATAAATTAATGTATATGCTATCACCTATATTCCAGTAGCTGGATAATTGCAAAGCAGCGGGGCCACTTATACCACGATGTGTAAATAGAATACTTTCCTGAAATTGTTTTTTTTCAGTCGAAAATATGACTTCCTGCGAGACACCACTTAGTCGTTCAAATATTGTTTTAAATTGATCGCTAAAAGTAAAGGGGACTAATCCTGCTCGTGTAGTAACAACGGGAATATTAAATTGTTTCGCAACTTTATAAGCAAAATTTGTTGCCCCCATTTTGGGTATAGACAGGCCACCCGTAGCGATAACCAGATTAGATGATTTAAATACACCTGAATTAGTATCCAGATGAAAATAAGTCTCTGCCTCTTTTTCTGCTAACTCTTCAGATGCCGCTGTGATTGAATTAACTTTACAGTTTTTACGAATCTGCACGCCAGCTAGTTCACATTCTTTTAACAACATCGCCAATATTTCTTTAGCCGAATTTTTGCAAAACAATTGCCCATGTTTTCGTTCTTCATAAGCAATGCCGTACTTTTCAACCAACGCAATAAAATCCCATTGCGTATAACGACTTAATGCTGATTTACAAAAATGAGGATTATTCGAAAGAAAATTATCGGCTTTAATATTCAGATTAGTAAAATTACAACGACCACCCCCGGACATCAGAATTTTCTTTCCGACCTTGTTGCTACTATCTAGAACCAGAACACGGCGGCCACGTTGTGCTGACGTAATAGCACAAAGTAAACCCGAGGCTCCACCACCAACAATAATGACATCAAACATCATTAATTTTAAAGAGTCGTTAATTAAAGCTTATAGAAATGAACAAACATAATCAGCGATCTCTAATGCACGAATATCAAATGAAGAATTACCCGGCAGGTTAAATTCACCACCGGCCTCTACTTTTTTCCAATCATCACTCTCCTGCAGGCGATATTCAATCGTACCTTCCGTTATTTTCATATGTTCCGGTGCATCGGTATTAAAATGATACTCACCGGGCAATAATAGGCCCAGGGTCTTTTTTGAACCATCAGGAAAAACAATTGTTCGGCTACTAACTTTGCCATCAAAATAGATATTTGCTTCGATAACAACAGATACTTGGTCAAATGTACTCACGTTAATACTCCAAAATGAAAATAAAAGAACCTGTATAATAGCGTATTATTTTAAATAATATTAAATTCAGACATGGTCGATATTACACAAATTGAATCCGCGCTTGGCATTAATACCAAAGCCGCAATTATTGAACAAATTAAGCACCCTATTCTGGATGAGCACAAAATTGAGCTTCATATAAAACGTGATGATTTGGTGCATCCTGTAATTTCCGGTAATAAATGGCGAAAACTCAAATACACGCTACTCTATGCATTAACTCAAGGTCATGATCATCTGGTTAGTATGGGCGGTGCTTACTCGAATCACTTACATGCACTCGCCTATGTCGGACATAAACTGAATATCAAAACAACGGGCTTAGTACGGGGAGAACAACCAGAAGAAGAAAATAAAACTTTATCTGATCTAAGAAAATGGGGCATGACTCTAAAATTCGTCAGTCGCAGTGATTTTCGTGAACTTAGAAAAAATCGTACACATAACGACAAACTGCAAAAACTATATGGCGGCTTTTGGATACCGGAAGGCGGTTCCAATGAATATGCCTTGAATGGTATTTCTGAAATAGTAAAAGAAATCGACATGGATTTTAAAACACTTGCATTGGCTTGTGGTACGGGTACAACATTAGCTGGCTTAGCAAAATCGATTCCTGACGAATCACGAGTACTAGGCTTCTCTGCACTTAAGGGAGGCGGCTTTCTAGAAAAAGATATAAAAAAATTGTTACGCAAAAATTCAAGACATAACTGGTCGGTAAACTTTGATTATCACTTTGGTGGTCTTGCAGAATCAAATGATGAACTCACTTCATTTATTGATGAATTTCAATCACGCACCAATATACCACTAGAACCAATATACAACGGTAAAATGTTATTTGGCTTATTCGACTTAATTAAAAATGGTCGTTTTAAAAAAGAACAACCCATTATTGCGATTCATACTGGGGGGCTTCAGGGGAATCGACAAAGTCAGTAAGCTTATAGCTCTCCCCTACCTACAAAATACAGTACCTACGGGTCTATCATTAATAAGTAAAAAAGTAACTATAACTCGGCATTAATTATCTTTAGTAAAGCATCACCATCTTTGCTAGCTGTCTTCTCATCAACTTTATCAATTTGTAAAAGGTCCAATTTATTTTCAAAGGAACCTTTAACCATTTCTATCATTGCATGGTCAGCCAAGATCCATTTTCTGGGTCGATTGCGTTCACGAGCGGTTATTTCCCGCCAGGCAGCTAATTGTTTTACTATTTCTAGTTGCTTGCCTTTTAATCTTTTAGCGGCAAATATTTTTTTCCACATATTTTCAGGAGCAGGCTGGTACGTTTCTGATTTTTTTAATCTTGCCAATTTCTCATTCAAAACAGTAAATTGTTGTTCATTTAATTTCTGTAAAAATATTTCATACACTTTCCCAAGATAGACCGCATCATCAACCGCATATCTTAGTTGCTCCTTCGATAATGGCCGCTTTTTCCAATCTGTTCGAGCGTGCCCTTTATCTAGCTCAGTACCCAAGACTTCTTTAACTAAATTTCCGTAACCTATACCTTGAGCATAATCTAATAGAGGTGCTGCTATTTGTGTATCAAATAAGGGGGTTGGTACAGCACCTTTAATATTAAAAAATAATTCCAAATCCTGATGAGCGGAATGAAATACTTTAGTAATGGAGTCTTGATAAAGTAATTCGTATAACGATTCGAGATTATTAATTACCAGAGGGTCTATTACTGCATGCACAGTACCATTGGAAATTTGTACCAGACATAATTCTGGATAATATGTACTTACCCTTTCAAACTCAGTATCAACAGCTAACCACGTTGAGTCGCTAAGTTGCTCACATAATTGAGACAATGCGACTTCATCAACAACAAAGGTAAATTCTTCAGTCATATAATCAATATCTTACTTTTTATAACGCACCGGCTTCTTGCAATGAGGCATAAATCGTTTCTGCCATCATCCGATAACCCTCTTTATTCGGATGCACCGTATCTGACTTGAGTGATTTATCGCCCAATACTTCCGGTATTAAATTTTCAAGAAAAATTATGTCCGTACTATCAGCGATAGTTTTATACAACTCAAAAGAAGATAAAAATAATCCCGGTTTCGGTACGCCAAGCATGACAACAGGAATGCTTTTGTCTTTTGCCAGTTGTATCATTGCTCGGATATTAGACTCCATTTGATTCTTATCTCTTTTATTCAAGAGATCATTACCACCGTGACAAAGTATCAATAATGAAGGCTCATGTTTTTCTAATGCCGCTGGCAAACGACTCAAACCAGGCCCGGATTCTTCACCAGAAATACCAGCGTTGATAACGCTACGTCCGGATAAGCTTTGTAATATCGCCGGATAACTTTCATCTTTATTAGCACCATTGCCATGAGTCAGACTATCACCGAAAGCAAGGATGACTGCATCATCTGATAGCATGGAGAGTGTCGGGGTAGCATCGCCACCGCAGGCACTTAATAGAAGGAAAATGATGCCACTAAATAAATATTTAATTTTCATAATTTATTATTGGAAGTTATTTCGAGTTTATATATTTGAATTGAGGCACAAGCCTAATATAAAGAATGTTAAAGCACGGAAAAACAGCAGAAGAATATTCTGCGCAATAAAATCAGAGTTTAATAATTAATAAGCTAATGATTACTCACTTTTGCTTTTTTTAAGTCCGGTAGTCATATCGATATCATCGTATTCAGCCAATCTTTGTTTATGTTTAACGATTTGCTTTTCATAGACATCAAGCTCTTCTTGCAATGATTTGTTTTCCATTTCTAATCGGCTGATTTCTGCTTTAGCTTCTTCCAACTTCATATCTTCAGCATTCACTGTAAAAGATAAACTAAGTGCAAAAATAGTGGCTAAAACTACAGGGATAATTTTAATTGTTTTTTTCATATTCAAAGTCCGTTAATTTCAGTTCATTAAATTTTAAAAGAACATCACTCAAATTTTCTTCAGTATAAAGCTTAGCAGGGAGTTTACCCCATATCGGCGCCGGCCATGCAGGATCATTTTGATAACGAACAACATAGTGTATATGTAGCTGCGGCACGATATTCCCCAACGCAGCGATATTCATTTTATCACCTTGAAAACTTTCTAGCAGTGATTCTGCAAGCAAAGATGATTCTTTTAATAATTGTGACTGATCATCAGCTGATAATTGATGTATTTCGCTAATATTGTCTCGATTAGGCACCAGAATAAACCAGGGATAATTCGCATCACACATTAATAATAGATGGCACAAGGGGAAACGCCCAAGAAGTAGACCGTCTTCGAGTAATTGAGAATGAATATCGGACATTATCGAGTCTTAGTAGTTAATTCCTGCTTGCATCGCCGACAACAATAGCTAGCTCCTTTTAATACTCGGTTATGGCGAATAAGAGTCAGCTTATGTGTACGACAAGAACATGCATAATCAAAACGCTGATAACGCTTGCCAGGCAGACCGGCAAGATCGAAATCACAGGTAACACTGGCATCGGCTTCAAACATCGCCATCATATTTTTCCATTCCCTACCATGAGGTCGTGTATTCCTTATGCCATACAATACATCAACCAGATAATGTGCCACTTCATGCGGCACTGTTGTTGCAATATTTTCAGAATAATATTTAGCAAATATATACGGGTTATAGCGAATCACACGTCGGGATTTATTAATCTTATACATACCCGCAGCCCTACCAGATAAATCAAACATGACAGGAATGGGTTCAAATGACTGTTCCAGTTTAATACTGGCTTGATAAAGACAGGCCTCCGTTGCGGAGATAATCTGCTCCTGTTGTTCTGTTTTTAATGGTATGAGTTGTAACATTGAACTAACTCTGCCATATCGTAAGGAAAGCGGCAAATGTTTACCGTTATCCCGCTTTAAATTTCGAAAAAATGGCTAAATAGCTAACGATTAGAGTTAATTAGTACATGAAAATAAGCTGGTATGTAGATTGCATTTATAGGAGAAACCCATGGAAATATAATAGGCATATTAAGAAGGAATACTGTTTTGACTATCTCGATTTCAAATACATCAACACGAGCCACCGGTATCGCCGCGCTTATTAATGCTAACAATAATAAATCGCCGACTAATGAAGCTACAAATTTTGATGAAAATAACTATCTCTTTGGTGAAGATGGATTTACCTTCAGTGATATCATTGATATCGTCAATCCACTACAACACATACCTATAGTCGGCGCGATATACAGACAAATAAGCGGCGACACTATTGCCCCAGGAATGGAAATTGCCGGCGGCGCATTATATGGTGGTCCTCTTGGTGCCGCCATTTCCTTCGTCACATCAGCAATTGAATTTAATATTAATAAAGACGATGTCGATCCGGGTTCCCCAGACCTTGATAATCAATCAACAACGATAGATCCAACAACTGTTGCAAGCAATTCATCACCAGCATTCCCAATAACAATCATCGCCAATGATTATTCGCAAAAAAATGATTTAGTAATTAATCAAACTGCGCTCGACACGTCGGAATTGGATAGCGAGAATTATAGAAATGGGCCTAGAAATGATACTTGGGTACTGAGTTCTAACAATATTACTCGTGCAGGAAACACACCCGCCAATATTAATACCTTACAGAATAAGCACGCATATCAAGCAGACAATGGCATTATTAACCCTGCACATAATGCGATTAAAAGTTATACAAACGTCATTACATCAAACAAGGTGCCTGAAAAGAATATCGATATCACTATTGGTTCAAGCACTGAAACTACGAAACCTGCTTTCTCTATTTAAATATCCTGTTAAAGACACATTACGAAAGACTTACTTTCATTTGGTCACTCTTTTAAACTGTCGAACATGATTAAACTATTCATATCGCTACTGCTTTTCTTCGGCAACATAACTATTGCTATAAATGATACTTGGGCTGGTAATTTTGCTGAAGATATCGAGCAAGAAAGTCCTTTAAAACTTCATGTTATTTACAGTGAAAACATTCAGGAAATTATGCATCGTCTCAGCCTATCTGTTTATGAAGACGAACTCTCTATGCAGCAGATAGGAAAATTGTTCGACAATACAAGTGAACTATATCTTGCTGCAAAAAAGTTAACACAAGCTTTACCTGGTTTTGATTTATCAGAAACTGAAAAAATGATATTTGAGAATATGGCTAGGCAATTGCAAATTGAAGCAAACAATCTAGGCTATATGACCCAGAACAAGGATAAAGAAGGTATGCGAATTATCTATAAACGCTTAAATGATACCTGCATCGCCTGCCATGAATTATTTTGTTTTTAAATTATCCTGCCGAATGCTTTTCAAGAAACAAGATCAAACCAAGATAAACTGGAGTAGTAATAATTGAAGATGAACCCGAAGTAAGTAACACCCGATCAGAACTTCTAAAACGTTTCATTTTATTAAAAGTTCCTTTTTTCATTTCTTTATTATCTTCTTTCACTAATTGTCGAATTGTTGCACGATACTGCCATTTTTAGTAATCGAGCTATATTAAGGTGAAAATTAAATAATCGATCACCTATATTACTTTCTAGATCTTCAAACTATAAAGTGACCCTTGTTTATTGATCTTTAGCCCGCAAAGCCTCTTTTTTCACGCATGAAGCGTAATGCTGAAGTGTTTTCAGGAATATCGGATAAAACCTTATCTTTAAACATAATAAATTATCTACATGCCCGTTTCTTTTAGCATAAGCTTATTTTAAACTCCTAACTATGACTTCAATTCTACCTACTTCACTATTATGGATACCCGAATCCGTAGTAAGCACACTATTAGAATATTATGATTATCCTCACCCGGAAAAACCCGGTGAAATTATTGAGGGTTATGACAAAGACCATGCATTAAGAACCGCAAAAATGTGCGCGACTGTAGCGCAATATCTGGGGCACGATGAAGAACGAGTTCGTCATTATCAAACCGCCTGTATATTACATGATCTGGGTCGCGCTGGACTTGACCATGATTTATTTGGAAAAATATGGACATGGGCTAAAACTCATAATATTCCAACACGACCTGCAGAGTGGCGCGAAGCTCATCCTGAAACAATTTATGGCAAAGAAACCGAAGCATTCTGGAAAATGTATCAAAGCCAATTACAAGAGCTTGGTATAGAAACAAACGCATGGGCAAAAGAACAAGTCGAAATTCGATTGGGCTATGCACAACGACTACATCGCATAGCCGAACTAGTTAAACCCAAACTGGATAAGCACAATATTGAGTGGCTTGACTGGATGGAGAAAGTCACTTTATATTATTACTATCCTGAAAAACTGGATGATGGTCCAGACTGGCTACATGAATTGGGAGAAATTCTTGTCGCATGTGAACAACTGGAAGCGTATAGCAATCGAGAACGTGGTAGCGATTATTATAATCGTAATGATGAAAATTTTACCGATGCCTTTAATTATCTCGATGGTTTAAAAGAAAAAGGCCAGCTAGGCTCAAAAGTGCTTACTGCTGTACGTACGCTAACAGCACAAGGGCATTTTGACCCTATACTTGAAGAAGCTCGTGAAGAGAAACTATCTGAAAAAGATCTAAGCTTTCTTAGAGCATTAAAATAAATTTAAGACATACCGAGGAATAAGACATGTCAGTTGTAACAAAACAATTCTCACTTGATATGCAAGGTGATACTAAAATAGTAAATATCACGAAAAATACTCAAGACTTTCTTAAACAATCAAAACTCACTGCTGGCATAATTACGCTGTTCATTAAACATACCACCGCATCGATCATGATCTTCGAAGATGAACCAGGCTTACACCAGGATACAAGAGATATCTGGAACCAATTAATCCCTGCTAATCCTGAATGGCAACATAACGTCCGCAATAAAGGCGAAGACAATGGTCATAGCCACCTGCGTGGACAAATACAAGGGCAATCCTTAACCATTCCTTTTACAGAACAAAACATGACACTAGGGAAATGGCAACAAATCGTCGTTATTGACTTCGATACCTGCGCACGAACACGAGATATTGTTGTTCAAATTATGGGCGAGTAAGTACTCCCTTTAATATTCCCTTACTATATAGATAATTTATTAGTTATCCAGCGCAATAAAGATTATCGACAGAAGCGGTATTCAGTACTAAATTTATAGTATGGATTGTAGTAAATGCGCACCCATCGGACACTTCATTTTCATACTAACTTATCTCTGAGAGATTCATAAGGGGTTCTGCCTTGGTGTGCACCGTG
>LWDU01033280.1_pt1 | contig 54290 bp, 42 predicted proteins | sample 727161 | NCBI WGS metagenome assembly LWDU01 (sample SAMN04566230, study PRJNA314399) | hydrothermal vent metagenome | isolation source: deep sea hydrothermal plume seawater | place: Mexico: Gulf of California, Guaymas Basin | collected 2004-07-11
AAGAATTCTCCACCTGGCGGTCGATACAGCCTATGTAGGTCCCTTGCCAAGGTACAGGTCGCCAGTTCGAACCTGGTTTCCCGCTCCAATAAGGCAAAAACGGCGCACCTTTCAGGGTGTGCCGTTTTTTTTTGCTTGTTAAAATTTTTTGCTCGTAAAACCGTGTTGGACACTTACTCGCCACCTCTCGTAAAAACCATGCTTCAATCACTTAGAAAATACGGTGGTTTTGAGTTAAAAGCATTATGGTCAACCTATAGATCCCTTATGGGCAAAAGCAGGTTTGAGTCATGCCAAAGCTTATTTATCCGGAACAGGACGAGCCGCAACTCACAAAGAAATCCGGATCAACTAAAGGGATAAAGGGACTTAGCACCAAACAATTTTCGTTTTAGCGGCTTTACCGGCGCCAGCCCTATAACAGCCCAGCGGATTCCCCATCCAGACGAGCGCCCCCTGCCAATCGATAAAATTCTCGACCGACCTGGCGATGCTGGGTCGCCGCATTAATGTCCCTGAAATGCTTCTGCATGGAGCAGTGTCCCTGTAATGCCGCGCCCCCGGCCGCACTGTAAAGCATTGCTACAGCCTGTGCACACATCTGCGTTGCTTGCACTGCAGCGAGTCGTAATTGGCGTTTATCTTCTATCAAGACATCTGTTCCGCAGATAATTTTTTTCCACATTTCTCCAGTACTGCCCCAGAGTACATGCCTTGCACTACCCACCAGCGCCTCTGCTTGGCCGAACTCGAACTGAACTATTAAATTGCCAGTTTTGCTAGATTTACCTGTTTTTCCATTAGCAGAGACCAGCACCTGAAAATCATCCAAGGCGCGCCTTGCAATTCCCAGTGGTACTGATGCCACCGCCGCAGCGAAATAACTCAAGGCCGGGAATCTATAGAGCGGTGTATCGATCATCCTCGAGGTTCCATCCAGAATCATCCACCGTCCTTCCGGGACAAATACCTCGGTCACCTCAAAGTCACCACTACCTGTCCCACGCAAACCCGATGGATCCCAATTATCGTGTAATAAAACCTCTTCCCGCTTGAAAAAAATCAAGTGCACCGCTGGCTGCCCATTGGCTAACCTGACAATTTCACCATTATCCTCCACCAAGGTCCCACCCGCGATCCAGTCGGCATGGTAGGCTCCCGACCCCCAGGCCCAGCGACCTGAAACGATGATGCCGCCATCAACCTTTTGACCTCTGCCAGTGGGGGCCGCCGCTGCAGCAGTAATAGGGCAACTAGCCATTTCACCCTCACCCTCACCCTGGTGACTATACACCTGCCGCGCCCACCGCTCAGGCATCGCCGCGCCCAGATGCGCGGTTTTGGAATAGATCATCGCACTCCAGCCAATGGCACTGTCTGCATAGGACAGTTGTTCGATCACCTTTAAATTATCCAGAACATCGAGTTCTGCCCCGCCATAGATCGCGGGAATCGTCATGGCCAGAAGCCCCCTGGATCGCATCAGGTCAATTGCCCGTTTATTAACGCGACAATTGACTTCTGCATCTGCATTAACGGCCTCAAGTTCATTACTGAGCTCAAGGGCAATATCGAGTTCTAGTGCATTATTGTCATTAAATTCCAAGCCAACACCTGATTTAGCAAAAATGGAGCGTTGATCATAGATCAAACAAATATATAAAAACAACCTGATTACGTTGTTTTTGTTGATTTCAATGAACTAGCCATTACAATGAACCAAAACCTGAAGAAGCTAAGACAACCCATGTCAGATGCACCAACCCAAGTAGAAGAAAACAGCTTTCTATCGCGGGCGCGATATCCAAAGGGAAAAAGAAGCCTGCAAGCCATCCTTGATGCAACTTACGAGATAGTCGTCTCAGAGGGTCTTGCTGGAGCATCGCAGGAAGCAATCGCGAGGCGCGCAAACGTAACCCAAAGTGCAGTACGCCACTACTTCCCTACCAAGGAAGAACTCCTACTTGCTTTTTTTTCAGTCGGCGTTGAGCGACTTCAGGCGATAATCGATAAAAAAATAGCCAAAGAATATTCTGACCCCAAAACCAAATTAGTAGCGATCGCCGCGACGCATCTGGATTGGATCAGCAAAACCCAAGACATGTACTACTTCGAATCCTCAGCTTTCTGGGGAAGAAATCCGGGTTTCCAGAACCTGCGGGGAAACTGGTCCCAGGGACTGGTCAAACAGTATTATAAATTGATCGGTGAAATCCAACCCAACTGGTCGCACCAGGCGTGCGAGGCTGCAAGCTTTCAGGTTTTAACGCTGACCCTCGGCAGTTGGACAACAATTGGTAGCACCAGACCCGTACATCGCCGCCACAGTACCAGAACACTTAAAGCAATGGTTCTTGAAGGAATCAACAAGATAATTTCAAATACTGCACCTTAAAAATGAAAGCTCCAAAAATGCAAAAACTCAAGATTAAAAAGCTCAGTGGGTCGTTAGGGGCGAGCATTTCGGATTTCAGCCTGAGTAAGCTGAGCACTGCTGATTTTGAGCAGATAGCAAACGCACTGTGGGAGCATCAGGTCCTCGTTTTTAAGTGCCAGTCCTTGCCAATCGACGACCATATCGCCCTGGGCCAAAAATTCGGTACGCTGCATACGCACCCAGTAGCTAAGGGTGTTGAGGGTCATCCCGAAGTGTTGTGGCTAAACAATCGCGGTAAAAAGAAAAATGTCACTCAAGTCTGGCATTCGGATGTCAGCTGTGAGGAGAATCCACCCTCTATCTCCATCCTACAGGCCATTCAAGTGCCTGCCTTTGGTGGGGATACCATGTGGGCTAACCAGTATGAGGCGCTGGAGCAATTGTCCCCGGCTATGAGAGAAATGCTATTGCCACTTTCCGCCGTCCACAATAGTTATAACCTCGAATCTATACATCCTGTTATCCGCACCCACCCACAAACCGGTCGCAAAGCACTCTATGTGAACGGTGGTTTCACTAAACACTTTGAAGGCATGAGCGTTGCGGAAAGCAAGCCCCTGCTGAAATATCTGATAGCGCATGCCTCCAGACCCGACCTGACCATGCGTCATAGCTGGTCAGCTGGAGATATTGTCATGTGGGATAACCGTTGCGTGATGCACTATGCTGTACATGACTACGCAGATTTAGACCGTGAAATGCATCGCGTTACAGTTCAAGGAGAGCGCCCCGTATGAGTATCATAGATGATCAAGACCGAATTGCCGACATCCCGTTAGAACAAATCGACGTCAGTCAGCCCGAGCTTTTTCAAAACGATACCGTTGGCATTTACTTTAAACGCCTACGACAGGAAGCCCCCGTCCACTATTGCCCGAGCAGTCGCTACGGCCCTTTCTGGTCGGTAACTCGTTTTGACGACATCATGTCGGTGGACAAAAACCATCAGGATTTCTCCTCGCAGAAACGGGGTATACAGATTATCGATTTTGAAGCAGGAATCGAGCGCGTTAACTTTATCAACATGGACCCGCCGCTGCATGACGAAAGACGCAAAATTATCACGCCCATGGTCGCACCTGCTAATCTTGCCAACCTTCAAGATACTATTCGCCAGCGAGTCATAAACATACTCGATAGCCTGCCTCGTAACGAAACTTTTGACTGGGTTGACAGCGTTTCCATCGAACTAACCACTCAGATGCTGGCAACATTATTCGACTTCCCCTTTGAGCAGCGGCGCAAGCTGACCTGGTGGTCTGAAGTGGGCACTATGGACCTTTCCTCAGGAGGGCCCATTGATACCGAGACCAAACGACTGGCCGAATTAAAGGATTGTCTGGACACTTTCACCGGTCTGCTTCAAGAGCGTGCCAAAAAACCAGTCAAAAATGATCTCATTTCGATGATGGCTCATTCGGAAATGATTAACATGGATGCCCAGGAATTCATGGGAACCTTAATTCTGCTGATTATTGGCGGTAACGATACCACCCGGAATTCCATATCGGGCGGACTGCTGGCCCTTAATCAGCATCCAGATGAAATGCGGAAATTAAGGGCTAACCCTGCATTAGTTGCACAATTGGTACCAGAGATTATTCGCTGGCAAACACCGCTTACCGGCATGCGCAGAACCACCACCCGGCCGGTCAAACTAGGTGGTCAGGAAATCCCTGAAGGAGAGAAGGTAATGATGTGGTATTTCTCGGGTAACCGGGATGAATCCGTCATCCCCGAAGCTGACCGTTTTATTATTGATCGAGCCAGGCCTCGGCATCATCTCTCGTTTGGATTTGGCATTCATCGCTGCGTTGGCAATCGCCTGGCAGAATTACAACTGCGCATCCTGTGGGAAGAAATTCTGTCAAGAGACTTACAGATCGAGGTAGTAGGAACGCCAGAACGAACCTACTCCAATGCCGTACGTGGCTTTACTAAAATGCCAGTTCGTATCAACGCTTAAACTCAAACCGACTCGAAGCCCAATTGACTGGCCAGGATTGCCGCTAGGCCAACCTACCCTTCTTGCTTAGCGCTCACGGATTTAAAGCAATTCCTCAGCAAAAAACTGTAATGTATCCAGGTCCGATGCACCCACATTAAGCTGCGTTACCGGCGAGTCTTTCCAGCCCTGCAGGCGCTCTCGAATACGCGCTTTAGGGCCACAAAGCGCAATTTCATCAACCAACTGATCGGGCACAGCCGCAAAGGCCTCATCGCGCTTACCCGACATGAACAGGTTCTGTATTTCATCCGCCGCATCGGCAAAGCCCATTCGGCCAACATGATCCTTATGCACATTAAAAGTTTTAGCGCCCATGCCGCCGACATAAAAACCAACATTCTGTTTAATCGCCGCTCTGGCTTTATCAACATCATCGTTAATCACGACGGGTACTGCTGCTGCGATTTCAAAGTCAGCAGATTTAATTTTCATGGCGTCCGCGTACTGCTCATGCATCCGGTAGGGCGATAAAAACATGGGGATCCAGCCATCACAGATCTCAGCTGACATGGCGACATTTTTGGGCCCTTCAGCACCGAGATAAACAGGAATATGATCACGCAGCGGGTGCTGCATCAATTTCAAAGGCTTACCCAGTCCAGTGCCCCCATCCAGCGGCAGCTGATAGTGTTTACCGTCAAAAGATACCGGCTCCTGCCTTGCAATGATCTTGCGAAATATCTGCATCCACTCCCGGGTCCGCGCCAGTGGTTTTGGGTAAGCCTGCCCATACCAGCCCTCGACAACCTGGGGGCCGGACACACCAATGCCCAGAATCAACCGACCATTGGACAGGTAATCCATAGCAACGGCATGCATGGCTGCACTGGCCGGGCTACGCGCAGAAATCTGCATAATGGAGGTTCCCAGATTGATCCGGGAGGTATGTGCACCAATCCAGGCCAGCGGCGTGAAACAATCCATGCCGTATATCTCAGGGCACCAGATCGTATCGTAGCCGAGATTTTCTGCTGCCTGGGCAAGCTCAATGATTCGCTCACCACCAGGGGCCCCCATGGGGCCAACGCCCAGTCCTAATTTCATCGTTTTTCTCCTGCTCTATTTTTCCAGAATAGTTAATCCATACAATCAAAGTGTAACTAAGAAATCATGAATGTCGAGCGCGTGGCCATCAGATGCTTTACTTTACCTCACACAGTCAGCACCAGGGCAGCTATTCAACCTGCAGCACAGCACATTGACCGTACCACCTCGCTGAGCCAGGTCAATCACCAGCGTTAGACCAACCCTATCCGCGCCGATAGTAATAACTTCAGCGGTAGCCTTGATTAGCAGACGCCTTACTGTGCTTTGGTTGCTTGCATGGATCGATATTCAGATCTTGACTGGCAGGCCATCGTAGCGGTGCCAACCTGGCATATTCTGCAGCTTGAGCGATGCAGGGTCCCCGGCTAGTTGCAGGTTGGGAAACCGCTGTAACAGATTCAATATACCAAACCTGGCTTCTGCTCGAGCCAGATGCGCACCCAGACAAAAGTGGGTGCCATGGCCGAAGCCTAAATGACGATTTGGCGTGCGACCAATATCGAAAATCTGAGGATTGTCGAACGCCCTGGGATCATGATTCGCGGCGCCAAAAAGCGGCATGATCGGCTTACCCTTGGGAATCGTTACCCCGTGCAACTGAATGTCTTCAGCAGCGTATCCCGGCTTAGTAGATTGCACCGGTCCTCTGTGCCGGAGGATTTCCTCAACAGCCGAATTAATAAGTTCGGGATTATCTCGCAGGCGCAGTAACTGCTCTGGGTTTTCCAGCAACGTCAAAACACCATTGGTAATCAGATGCACTGTGGTTTCATAGCCGCCAACAATGAGCAGGAAGACCATGGCTACAATTTCATCTTCGGTCAAACGATCACCCTCCGCATCAGCCTCGATCAGGCCAGTGAGAATGTCATCACCCGGATTATCACGTTTTTTCCGGATCAGCTCACGCACAAATCGCACCGTATCCGGCATATCCCAGAACAGGGTACGGAGTATGCGCCAACCACCAAAACCTTTGGTCAGGATGCTGAACATCTCTTTAAACTGAGGAATCGCCTCCCGGGAAAGCCCCATCATATCGGCGATCATACGCATTGGGATGGCCAGGGCGTAATTACTCTGCAGGTCAAATTCTTTTTTTAAGGAGAGCCCGTCCAGTAATTCGTTCGAATACTGATCTATTTTGGTTTCCAGCACTTCAATCGCCTGGGGCCTGAAGGCACGCCGGACCAGTTCACGCAGACGCCGGTGATTCGGATCATCCTCTACAATCATACTTTCAGCTATTGGTTTGATGGCCTTCGGCATGGGAAACGGAAACCGACTGCCACCGGTAATAGTCGATCGATTGCGCAGCACGCGAGGATCTTTGAGAATTGCCGTGCAATCTTCATAACGCGCTATGGTGAACACCTTGATGATACTCACCTTCGCTTGATGAACCGGAAGGTCCTCTCGAATCTGTTCGTAAAATGCGAACTTATTGCTATTAAATTCATCAGAATTCAGGTTAAACGGTTTGGACTTATCAATCATGAGCTAGCTCCATTTCCATTTGTGCCACTTATTTCAATCTTGCCATCATTGAGTGTACTGGGACTGCCGCAAACCGGCAACACGCTGCGATTGCTGACACCTTCATAACCCGCTTTTGGTTGCGTACCTTGCGCCCTTGCATGACAGAAGCAACGCTTCACAATCCTACTTAAGCCAAACTGGACCAGGTACAAATGCTCCAGGGTGACTAATTTTTTCGTTTATATTCAGACAGGCAACAGAATATGAAGGTTTCCCTTACTTACCCGGGGTTCCTTAGGTAGACTCGCCTATAACTGTATTGGAGAAGTTTTATGAAATATGTATTGTTCATCCTATTGCTGCTGACTAGCCCGGCTTATGCAGATGATGGACCTGATTGCTCAAGCATTAAAGACAGAAACGACCGGTTAGCCTGCTTTGATCGTCTGTTTCCCATTGCCCCGGAAAACCCTAAGCAGCAAGCACCATCGACTGACGGCCCGCAGACAACACAAACTGCAGCACCGGTTACCCCCGCTCAGCAGTCAGCGACTCCAGAAAAACCGCCAATTTCCAGCAGTGAAGGCGTGCCGGTCACCGCACAGTCGCCAAGCGCACCAGCCGTGACCAAGGCCCCTGCTGTTGCCAAGACCGATAAAAAGAAGAAGCCATCCTTTACCAAAAACCTATTGCGTAAGACCAAGCGCATGTTTGACCGAGAAACCGTAGAAATTACTGCAACGATTAAAGAAGTGATCGATAAGGACCGGAAGAAAATGGTATTCCTGCTGGATAATGACCAGATCTGGCTGCAGACTTCACCCCGTAACCTACCGATTCGACAAGATGATAAGGTGACTATCAAGAGTGGTTTCATCGGTGGCTACATTCTAAGAAATGAAAAAGGCACCTCAACCCGGGTTGAAAGAATCAGATAAATTGCCTGGGCAAATAGCAGGTCCACAGACAGCAACCCAGTTTGGTTAGGCCCAACAACAGAAACCCAGCCTATGCTGGATTTCTGTTACCAGATTCTAAAAAATGAAGGAGGTGTTTCAACCCAGGTTGAACGAATCGGATAAATTGCCTTGGCAAATAGCGGCTCGCTAACAGCCCGGTGATTCATGTCCTGAGTAAGACAAAAGGCAAAAAAAACCCAGCCTAAGCTGGGTTTTTTATTTCCTTAGCAATTACTAACCAGGATTATAAGCTACCACCGAAGCGGACAAAATACATCATGCCACGACCATCATGCATGGTTCCGTCATAGCCGGTAACATTTGCAATATAGGGCGCTTCCTCATCAAAAACGTTCATAATACCCACCGACACAGCACTATCAGACAGGTACTTCGCTTCACCAAAGTTATAGGTGTACTGAACATCGACCGTGGTCATACTTTCTATCACCGTATCGCCAGTAAGCTTCGCGTTTACATGTGGATTCCCTGCCATTGAGGCGACCGCACCAAAAAAGTATCGGGTACCAAAAGGAACATCGCTTTCAATCTCATCTACATGCTTGGCAATCATAAATGCCCGATGCGGCCCCATATTCCACGACAGTGTTGCATTGACTTTGAATTCAGGCAATGGTCGAGCAACTGGATTGGTACTGTTATAGCTACCAACGCCATCATAGGTGGTAGCGCCGACCTGGACCTCATACTCCTTAATCCAAGCAGCCTGTAGACCAATTCTCCAGCTACCGGCGTCAGTATCAAAACTGTAGGATGAATTAAGATCCATGCCACTGATATTGGCACCATTAGCATTGGCAAATTCGGGCAAAATGCGCAGTAGAATTGCTTGCGCGTTTCTGATGACCTGAGCCGGATTACCTGCCCCTGCATTCATCGCAGCAACATAATCAGCGCCGGGGTTAGCCGCTATATAAGCATCCAGACCTGCAATGTCGTCCCGCAACAAGTTTGAAGAGGATTCACGGGTAATAATGTCTGTATATTCGTAGTCATAGTAGTCCAAATCGATCTGGAACCCTTCCATCAAACCATCTTGAGGCACCCATGAAACGCCGATGTTCACGTTATCTGCACTTTCAGGTGTCAACTCAGGATTACCCACGGACAGTGATGGCTTGTAAGTGGTTCCACTCCAGTCTGCCTGGTTTGCTACCGTCGTAATGGTTCCGAATGATTGCTGCAATGAAGGAACCCTGAACGAACTACCCGCTGAGGCGCGCAAGGACAATGAATCAGACGGTCTCCATAAAACAGTAATCTTTGGATCTGTTGTATCGACACCTATTTCATCAAAATCCTCGTACCGAACCGCAATATTGATATCCAGCGAATCCCCTACCGGTATGCCAATCTCACCAAATATGGCTGTGGTTGTCAGACCACCGTTCCAGTCATTGGCGCCATACACGAAGTCCAAATTATTGGTATTGGTCGCGGCGTCTAATAATACCGACCCGGTATCTCGACGACGTTGGAAGCCAATCGCCAGACCTACAGGCCCGGATGCAGTTTCAAAAAGATTCCCTGACAGAATTACATCAATCACACGCTGACGAAAATCTGTATCAGAAGTCACCCTTCCCAGAAGCCACTGATACAGTTCAACGGGATTCACCAACGTCAGGTCATCCTGACCCAGGTTGCCATCACGATCAAACATCGTATTACCAAAAACGTTGAAGAAATAACAGCCTCCAGCAGCGAACTGGCCTCCTGAAGCAGCATAAGCGGCATTACCTTCACCCGGCGTACCGGTGAGTGGATCACACTCAGGGCCGCCCAGGCCGTTTATCGCCATGTGCATATTTCCGGATAAAGTATCCTGAACCTGGGTGACTGCTGAATTGTGCTGACTCGCAGTATAGGACGTGTCTATTGTCCAATCTCTGTCGGCGAGCTTGAACTCGGAGAGCGCACCTAATACAAAACGCTGGTCCGACCGGCTAGAATTCGTAAAGGTATGAACAGGACGATATTGCTCGCCAAACCTGTCCGCCGTGAACTGGGTACCACCAATCATACGAGTGAGGTTTGCATATCGAATAGGTTCGATGCCACGACGAAAAGCGTCTTCTATGCTGCCTGGGTTCTGCGCCGTAGCGATGTTCCCGTCTGCATCGATATATTCCACTTCAAACGGAACAGTGAGTGCCGGCGCATTAGGGTTCAGGGAGTTCAACCTGTCAAACTCTGAATAGTTTGCTGCAAACTGAAAATACATTTCTACGTTTTCCGTGAAATCATAGTGGCCATCGACATGCATTTTTCTAAGCGACTCTTCGGCCTGGATAGAAAAGAATGAACCATAGTCATAGACACAGCGATTAAACAGATTCCCCAGCGCTCCGCCCCTTTCCAAGGCCGCAGCATCTTCACAGTTGACATCTGCCTGGCCATAGGAAAGGCCCATAGCATCTCGCGGCGGATTTGCATTACCCACCACTTCTCCGGGATTCAGGCCGTGAGCTGCCCAGATCACGGGATCTCCTATAGGTAACAATCGGCCAGGTTGTCCTGTTGACGATAAGGTGGTTCCACCATAACGTTGGTAATTATCATCAATATTGATCTCGTCCCGGTTCAGGTTTGATGCCGACACGACAATGCCGCCTCGGTCGCCCTGAACACCCCATAACACGCCGACCTGATGAGCATCTCCCTCACCGCTTAGCCTGTCCGTTGTGAACTGGTAGGACATATCAAACCCTTCGAAATTCTTCTTAGTGATAAAGTTAACCACGCCGGCAATCGCATCAGAGCCATAAAGCGCTGAGGCTCCATCTTTAACAATTTCTATACGTTCAAGGGCAATATTGGGAATCAAGCCATTAACGTTGACCGATGCGTTGCCCCTGCCATTATACCAGGATGCCACCTGCCGTTTACCATTGACCAATGGCAATGTTGCACCATGACCAAGGTTCCGCAAATTAATTGAGTTACGCCCATCCGCGCCTTCTCCCTGGAAGGTCGCCGCGCGCGATTGACTGCCCGATGACCAAGGCATGGCTTGGACAATCTCCGACACATCACTTGCGCCAAGATCTTCAATATCCGCTGCAGTCACCACCGATAATGGCGACGGCGAATCTGAAGCATCTCGCTTAAGATAACTACCTGTGACCACCACTTCTTCCAAGGCCTCGTCTTCAGCAAAAGCTGCAGGAAGGCCTATCATCATCACAGATGCAATTAATAAAGTTTTCATTTGATTATTCAAAGCTTACTCCTTGGTAAATTTAACAAAACTCGTTAACCAACTATTTTTTTTTATTATAGGGTGAACGAATTGTTCTGCCTAAAAGGACATCTTGCTTTGGACTCGGAATATTCCCCAAACCAACTGCGATGTGCATGGCTTCCCCAAACGCACCATCCCCTTAAAACCCCCTCTGACTACACCACTTGCCACTGCAGTTAGCCCACTTGCCAGCTAACAAACCGCCAACAATTCAGTTCATATACTAGACTGCGGTCCTCAGTTGTCAAGCAATCAAGAAATTTTTTGTCGGCAGGCCTCATCTGCTGAATCAACTGGGAACCCTTCACCAAACAGCGTATTGGATCCCTGACCGGGTAAAAATTTCTGTGCCAGCAACAAAACGATGGCTCCCCTGTACTGCGCAAGCGCATTTTTTCAATCTCAGCCATCATTTTATCTGTTGTGTCGGTCCCGCTTAATTAAACGCGCATCAGATTGCGAGTACGACCACAGCCAATGGTTAGCCAAACCGGTGCGTTAAATCGGCTCAAGGACGATCTCAGCCCAGCACGTCATCTACCGCTGCCAAGAGGGTTTCCACCATCTGGTCTATTTCATTTTCAGAAATAATAAAAGGTGGCCCCATACAGACCACATCCCTGACATCACCGGTTCCGCCACCATAATAAAATACGCCTCTTTCCATACCCCTGCCTACCACTTTGTTAGTGACCGCATCGTCAATGGGATAGGGCGTTAAATCATCTCTGTCACGAACAATCTCAATTGCCGCCAGCAAGCCTCGACCGCGCACTTCGGCAACATGCGGGTGGTTAGAGAAGGCATTATTAAGGCTTGCCTGTAGATATTTACCCAATGTTGCTACCCGGTTCACATGGTCTTCCTCAACCATTATCTGCAAGACTTCGGCTGCAGCAGCACAGGCAGCCGGATGAGCTCCAAAGGTATTAAACATGACCGGGAACCCTGCATTTTGAATAGCGGCGCCGATTTTTTCGGTAGCAAAGACGCCGCCCAAGGGTGCATAACCGCCTGCCAGGCCCTTACCGCTAACCAGGATGTCGGGCTGCACCGGCCAGTGCTGAAAACCGAACTTTTCCCCGGTTCGACCGAAACCGGTCATCACCTCATCAAGAATGAGAACGACACCATACTCATCACAGATTTCACGCGCGCGCGGCCAGTAGTCATCCGGTGGTACGATTGCACCGCCGGATGAACCGGTAATCGGCTCAGCCAGAAAAGCGGCAATCGTATCTGGACCTTCCTGTTCAATCAACAGTCTCAACTGGTCAGCGTAGAACGCACCTGTGTCCTCATGATGTGCTCCCAGCGGGCAACGCAAAGGGTACGGCGCCGCCACTTCAAGATAGCCAGGTAAGGCACTTTCAAGGCCTTTTTTCCTGGCTGGATGGCCACTGATGGACGCTGTCGCTAAAGTCGTGCCGTGATAACTGATTGACCTGCCGATTATTCGGGTACGGCCACTTTCACCGATCGCCTGTTGATATTGCAGCGCCATTTTCATGGCAGCTTCATTGGCTTCGGTTCCACCCGAGGTGACATGGACACGGGTCAAATAGTCAGGCAACCAGTGCTGCTGCAACACCTTGAGCATGGCCTCTCGCGAGGGTGTTAGCCAGGGCGGCACAACATAGCTGTAATCCAGGGTGGCTCGAGCCACGGCATCAGCGACACGCTGTCGACCATGGCCAATATTAACCACAATAGCACCGCCAGCGGCGTCCATAATCCGTCTACCGCTGGCATCATAAAGGTAGATGCCATCAGCACGTTCAATATAGGTGTTTTTACCGGTAACGAAAGGCCAGCCGAGGTCACTCATTTTACTCATCTCCATCTATGCTCTCGCAAATGCCCACCACCGCCTAAGCGCCTGCAGATTCACTTTCAGCACGACGGCACCCAACTGCCATGGAAGCCGAACGGAACACGCTGAGGCAGCTTGATTTCTGCTACTGCGCCTGCGGCCATGTCCTGGGCATTAACAATCAGCAGACTGCTTTTATTGTCCCGACGATCAAAAACGTAAGACAACAGATAGCCCTGGTCCTCACTTTCAGCCTGCTCTACCGGTACGAATACAGGCTCTGCACCCATTTTATCGGCGCCAAGCTCATGAACCTCAGAACTGTTCTGCGTGAAATCGTATTTGATGATTGAGCTGAACTCCGGCTTCACCGAGCTTTTACCAAGGCCCAGAGCGTAACCAAAGCGGTGCTCCCGACCTTCCAGACTAGGATGAATACGCGGAAACTCGGCCGGTCTATCATCAAGCTGTTGCTCAGCCGCTGTACCTTTTGAGATATCCAGCTGCCAGCGGGTTAATAATGGCGGCGATTCGGTAAAAGGCCCATTCCAGTCCTGATCAAAAATTCTCTGGTAGCGCATGGCGTCAAACACCACGTTACCCGCTGCATCCTCAAAGGCATTGAACGGATGAAAAATAAAGCAGGGGTCGATATCAAACCACTTGATCTCTGCTGAGGTATTTTTCCGGTTGAGTAGGCCAATTCTCGCCTGATGCTTATCGTTCCAGGCCATGGGGAAATAGCCGCGCACAAGCCGAACCCAGTTGAAGGTGATAGACAGATCAAGAATCAACACGTAGTTTTCGGTAATGGCGCAGTCATGCACCATGGGCCTGCCGGGCAGATCGATGACCTGGGTCTGCCTGACCCGGTCATCCTTACCGACAACAATGTGCTGCAAACAATAACCTCTGGCAAAATCGTAACAGATGCCATGCAGCTCGCCGGTGGCCGCATCCAGCTTGCTATGGGCGGTAAATCCCCTCTTCAAGGTTCCCTGAAATGGCGCATCACTGAGCGAGCCGAGTTCTGCATCAATCTCAACCGGCACGCCGCCTGATTCAACGATGGCGTAGATCTTACCGGCATGCGAGATGACATGCGTGTTGGGGCTGTTGCCATTGGCAGAGACCGACCTGTTTCGATACCACAGCGCATTGCCTGAATCCAGGCGAACACCATGCAACATGCCCTGTCCGGAAAACCAGTGGTACTTTGCCGGTTTAGGACTGTTCATGGGATTGGGACCATTACGAACAAACAGGCCTGACAGGTCCTGCGGGATCTGACCGATAACTTCCAGGTTAGTTTCGTCGATCTGTTCCGTGACCGGCGCATAATTTTCCTGCAGGTACGGGTTTTCTTTCTTCTTTTTATTGCGCAGCATTGCTCCTCCTTACCCGTTTAACCCGTTTAACCCGTTTAACCCGTTTAACCCGTTTAACCCGTTTTCAATTATGCCTATGGGCACGATCATCGGCGCAGGCACTCTTTAATTACTGGACCCTGAATCTGTCCTGGCCAAACCATGCCACAGCCTGAATGCCGTTAGTAGTACTGCCGAAAAATAAACTTCAGGTCCCGCTAAGGACTATCAAGCTGGCCATCCTGATTGTACTACCAGCCGAGTCGACTGGAAAACTGGATTTTGCCTTGACCACCTGAGTTAGCGTAACCTACGCAGAAACCAGACTACAATGAAAGGGAGATTGATTCAGTGAATTTTGAGGAAGTGGTCCAGAGCAGGCGCAGCATCCGGGGTTACAAACCCGACCCGGTGCCAAAGGAAATCATCGAAGAGGTCGTATCGCTGGCCCTAAGGGTACCGTCCTCCATGAACACTCAGCCCTGGCACTTGTTCGTGGTTACTGGCGAACCACTGGAAAAAATAAGGAAAGGCAATACTGAACGCAACCTGGCCGGGGTCAAGCCGTCCAGAGAGATACGCGCTCATGGTGCTTATGAGGGCGTGCACCGGCAAAGGCAGATTGAAATAGCCGTACAGTTATTCGAAGCCATGGGTATTGAGCGGCATGATGCCGAACGGCGCCAGGACTGGGTGCTGCGTGGTTTCAGGCAGTTTGATGCGCCATTGTGCATCGTCGTCACCTACGACAAGCAACTCGAAGACGGTGATATTGCTCAGTTTGATTGCGGCGCTATCGTCACCGGCCTGGTTCAGGCTGCCTGGTCCCGGGGTCTGGGTGCTGTGGTCAACAGCCAGGGCATCATGCAGTCGCCGGTGGTACGTGAGCATGCCGGGATCCCGGATGACCAGGTGATCATGATCTGCGTCGCCATGGGCTACCCGGATGAAGAATTTCCTGCCAATGCTGTGGTATCGAGGCGTCGCCCCGTGCAGGAAGTCGCCTCTTTCGTCGGGTTCAACGACGCCTAGAGCCTTCAGACAACCTCAGCTGTATCGCGCTTCACCCAGGGTACGGGTATCCCCGGACAGAACCTCATCCAGGCTGGCCTTCAAGTCTGCCAGGTAGACATCGGTCACCTCAAGGTGAAACGGCGACAGCATCAGATGCAGCGCCTTTGGCTCGGTTGTCAGGCTGGTAATCCAACCCCGCTTGAACATGCGCCGGTAAACCGCAAACACATCAACATCTGGATGAGCCAGGGTAGTAATGCCAAGCAGGGGTTCACCCAGCACGGTAAAACCCAGCTTGGCTGCACCTGCCTCTATCAGTTCACGGGCCTGGGTGACCTGGCCCTGTTTGTGTCGATAGCCCTCGACGCCCAGATAATTCATCACCGCCCAGGCCGCCGAGATAGCACCGCCAGGGCGTGTGCCGGCTAAGGTAGGCGTAATCATGCGGCCACTGGGCCAGTCCTTGCAGTCAAAGATCATATGCTGCTGTAGTGCCTCGTTTCGAAACAGCACCGTGGAGGCCCCTTTGGCGCAGTAACCATACTTGTGCAGATCGGCCGACATGGATTGGACACCGGCAACAGAAAAGTCAAAGTCGGCTATATCCGTCCCACTCATGCGCACAAACGGCGCGATATAACCACCCACACAGGCATCCACATGAAGCCACAGGTCTTTTTCTTCGGCTAATTGACCCAGTTCAATGATCGGGTCAATCAGCCCATAGGGGAAACTCGGCGCCGAACCCACCAGCATCACGGTATTGTCATCAATGGCCGCTGACATGGCTGCAATATCGGCCAACAGATCATCACCCACGGGAATCCGCCGCAACTCCAGCGACATCATCATGCAGGCCTTGTCAAAAGCCGGGTGAGCGGAGTAAGGGATAACCAGATTTGGCTGGCCCGAGATGGTTTTACTGGCAAAGGCATAATCCCGGGCGGCTTTCACCGCCATGGTAATCGAATCTGTGCCGCCAGAGGTAATATTGCCCGTGGATCCTTCAGGGCCGTGCAGCAACCAAAGGCCCATGTCGACCACATCGCGCTCCATCTGCATGAGTGACGGAAACGCCGCCGGGCCCAGGCCGTTTTCGGACATATACAGTGTGTAAGCTTCCTTCTGAACGCGAGCGACGTCTTCACCAGCGTTGAAAATATAAACGGCGGTCTTGCCTTCCCGCCATTTGGCGTCACCCTGGCCCCGGGCAATCATATCCGGCTGCAAGGTGTTCCAGGGTGTCCCTTTCGCTGGCATGGGTAGTGGCATAGTCATTCCCGCATGGATGCTTACCCGGATCATAACCTGCAAAGGTGCCACGGGACCAGATAACGGCTGCCGGGCACCGGCCTTAGCAAGGCTGCCAGCGCCGCTACACCCGGGTCAGACTGGAAGGCCCGATTGCAGAGACTCGAAAAAACAGGGTTTAATGGGGCACTTAACATCAAGGCTGTGCGGCGGATTAAAGCTGCCACTTACCTTAACCTGGCAATGGAGCCCATATGATGAATACCCACTCTTTCCCCGGACTAAAGCGTCTGTTACTGATGTCACTGCTGGCCGGCTATGCCTGCCTGGCCCAGAGTGAATACTCGCGCAGCTACATGGATGCGCAGCCCATGGCCAGTGTGTCTACCGATGGCGTCAAGATTGCCTATCGAGTGATTGGCCCTGTGGATGCCGAGACGGCTGTTTTAGTGATGGGCCTGGGCGCCTCACACACGCTCTGGGGGGACGACTTTGTTCTCGGCATCATCGCTGCTGGCTACCGAGTCGTGCTGATTGACAATAGAGACACCGGTAATTCCATTAAATACCCCGCGGAGGATAACCCCGTGCTCTGGTGGCAGCTGCTGAAATATCAGATTGGACTGGGGGTCTCAACCACCTACCAACTCGGCGATATGGCCGGGGACGTGATTAACGTCATGGATGCGCTGGAGATTGACAAAGCGCATGTGATTGGCGCCTCCATGGGCGGCATGATCGCCCAGATCATTGCTGCCGAGTTCCCGCAGCGAAGCCAGACCCTGGTGTCTATCATGTCAACCACCGGCGCCGAGCATCTGCCTCAGCCAGGCAGGCAATCAACCGATGCCATTCGTGATATGGCCGATGCAGATAGCGATGATACAACCGCCAAACGCACCGAATTCATGAAAAAAATGGGCTTTCACCCTGAGGCGATTCCCCGGCAGATGATGGCCATACTAAAGGCCGGTGACCGTTCTGAATCCATTAAAACCATTACCACACCGACCCTGGTCATCCACGGCCGGGATGATCAGTTACTGTCAGCCGAGCACGGCCAGCATACGGCAGAACTGATCCGCGATTCTAAACTGGTGATCTATGAGGGTATGGGTCATAACCTGCCGGAAGCCGTTCTACCTGGGATCCTGGGTGAAATCGGCGATCACCTGGCTGCCCATCCGATAGCGCAGCCCTGACTGCCTGCGGCAGTTTACATTCCGCCTAGCTCACAGCCCCGGCGCGCCAGGATTGGCCTGAGTTCGCGGTAAGCCGCCGGTGTCAGGCTGAGCGGAATTCTCGGATAGAGATGGTGCACGATGTGATACTGCATGCCCATGGACCACAGGTTACCCAACGCGCTCTTAAATGCCCGGGTATCGCCATAGCGATCCTGATTCTTGCCCGGGTGATGCGGTGCCCAGCTCAGGTAGTACTGAATATAGGTAAGCCCAATCTGCCTGGGCAGCCACCACAGCAGCACGGCTTCGATAGCATGGCCACTCCAGGCCAGGGCGAACAGCACCGCCAAATAGATCAGCTGCAATACCAGGGCATCAATCAGCATATGTGATTTACCCGCCCGCTCGAGCGCATCGGCGTAGGCTGCATTACTGGTCGAGCCCGGCTGCCGGTTCATCAGGCTGCGCCAGAAAAAATCTTTATTGGATGCCGCATGGACCGAATAATCCGGGTCAAGACCAGCATCATTGGTATGCGCATGATGCTCAAGATGGGTGTGCTTGAGCACCCGGTAAGGTGTGCCCAGAGGGATGGGTGACAATTGCCCCACCAGTTCGTTTAACCAGCGCAGGCGGCTCCCCTGCCGGCCAATAATATTGTGCTGTGCCTCATGCGAGGGCAGGTAACACAGCATCACATTCAACACAGCAACCGGAAAGGCCAGCCACAACGGCATGAAACCAAGCAGCACGAGCGGAAACAGTGACAGCCAGACCAACAGGTTCAGCAGCCCCCAGACGACTGCACCCCAGGGAACAATACGCATGTACTTGCCGGCGATACGTCGCTCCAGGGCATCGAGTTCATCCTCACTGAGGCTATCAAAGTCGATACTACTCATGGTTTGACCCATACCCAGCTACCACGCAGATGGGCAATGAGCCCGAGCTGAGCGCCGATGAACAAACCCACCCAAATGTCAGGAACTCCCACCACGGATAAGCCGGCAAAAGCCATTATCTGGGCTATGAGCGGCGCCAGCAGGCCGATGCCGAAGGCGATGGGTGAGAATAGGAAACCGATGATTTTCATGATTTTAACTCGCTATATTTTCGGGCGTCAATTTTAACATCCGTGAAATTACGCCCGGATTCGCCTAGGGTAAACAAAATCCCTGCTTCTTAAACAGGCTCAATTTATAGAGGCTCAATGCCACCAGAATACCATCAGCTTCTCAACTCTAAACTGCTCAAAAATCTGCTGATGGCAGCATTGGTCTGCTGCGGTGCTTCCTGCTGAACCCAGTGACCCATATCAGGGATGATGGTCACATCCCTGAGATCGGTCATGACCGGTTTCATCATCGATGTTAGCGCTTCCTGGCTGGCACCCGCTATGACCACGTCAGCAGATCCAGATATAAAGGCCGAAGGAATCTGTATTACCGGGTCCAGGTCAGCAGTTAAATCCCAGTTAGTATCAAAATTGCGGTAATAGTTAACGCCACCCCGAAAACCGCTTCGCGTGAATTCACTCACGTAGTAATCAAGATCGGCCTCGGTGAGCCAGTCAGGTTGTTCCAGCGGCGCACCGAGACGATCGATCCAACCGCCAGCAGCGCGTTTTGGATCAGTCACCACTGCTGGCGCGCGTGGCGTATCAGGGGAAGCATACAGGCGTGACAATACGCCCCTGGGATCACTGTCATACTCAGCCTCGGCCACGCCACCGGTCTCGTTGTGGTAAAGGATATAGAAGAAATTATCACCCATGGCGGCTTTGAAACTTTCCAGAGGTGCGACCTTGGCCCGACCGCCATAGGGCACGCTCATGCCGATGACGCCATTGAAACGATCAGGATGAAACAGCGCTGCATGCCAGACCACCATGGAGCCCCAGTCGTGACCGATGATGGTGGCTTTCGATTCTGCGAAGTGATCAACAATACCCACCACATCTGCGGCAAGTTTATCGATGCGGTACTCAGCTGGGTCTGCGGGCGCGCTGGAGTCACCATAGCCTCTCATATCAGGTGCAACGGCGTGGTAACCCTGCTCTGCCAGCGCTGATAGCTGATGCCGCCAGGAATACCAGGATTCAGGCCAGCCATGGATTAATAAAACCAGTGGACCTTCGCCTGCTTCGGCAAGGCGTATGCTAATGCCGTTAGTCTGAATGTGACTGAACTTAATATCGCTCATGCTACAGATTCCATGAAGTAAACCACCATGCTAACAAAGTGCTCCGGCACAGAACATATCAATTTAACTTTGTTAACTTTAGTGCCAGCGACTGCAGCTAGCGGGACTACCATGGCACCACCTAACGCAGCAGATACCTTAAGATGGTCCGTCCTTAATAGCCCACACCAGCCAGGTCTCAAGCGTGAGCCACGAAAACTGTCAGGACAGGTAGCTAGGGCGACCCACAACTGCTGCCTTCATATAAGCCGATATCATCCAAATAGACTTTACTGAGCGACTGCGCCAGGTCAAAAGCCACCCGCGAGGTCAGGTCCGTCCCGGGTACAGTCCAGGAGTGACTGAACTGCTGGTATGACGTCGTCAGGCTGACCGTTGTCTGGCCACCACTGAGGCTCTGATACTGATCTGCACCGGTATCAAGATAGGCGGTCATGGTCCGCGGCGCATCGGCCCGGGCCCGGTAGCACAGCGTATATTGCTGATCCTGCACCAATCTCACCAGATGATTAAGCTGCACCCGCCAGGGCTGGTCGGTCGAGACAGTGGTGATGTCGGCTTCTACTCTGGCATCGACAAAATTGACCTGGCCGTTCAACTGGACCGAATCCCAGTTGCCATCACCGTCAGAAAAATCGCCGCCACTGCCGATGATATTACCTGGGCGCGCCGGAATAGGTGCTAGATCTGAGAAAAACATCGTGTCATTACTATACTTGCCGTTAGGATTCTGTACCTGCAGAAAATGCATGCCGCCGATGTCGGGGGCCTGATCCAGTTGTACAACCACAATCTCATCCTGGCAGTTGGGCATTGCGCCGCTCTGACAGCGAATCCCGGCTGCTGCCAGACGACCATTAACGATAACCTGGGCCCCTTCGAGCACGTGCCGGCCATTCATCGTTAGCGTCAGGTCCTCCGCCAGGTGAGCAATATTAATCACCCCGGACTGCTGCTGGATCTCGCCCAGCGGCCAAAGCCCTGGCTGTGGATAGGCATAACCGATGTTTCTGCCGCTCCAGCCAGTTAGCGTTACTACTAACTCCCCGGAGCCAACTGCCTCAAGCAATTCAACCCTGCTGAAGCGTCTGGCCGCCTCAGCCACATCCTGGTAGATCTCGTCTCGATACACCAATGAGACAGACTGGCTACTGGCCAGCAGCCTGCCTTCGCCGCGTAGCATAATACCCGCCTCAAGCGCAGCTTGTTCGAGTGCATTCATAATCAGCATGCTTTCATCGCGGCTGACCGTTTCTGGTGTCAGGGTTACCTGCCTGGCAAAAGACCCCGAATAACCCATGCTGCCTTCCACCACCATCTGCCAGACTTGATCGGTGGCACCCGCCAGTTTCCACATATTCTCTTCCGGAAAATGATCCGGCATATTAACGATATTCATAAGGTCAATGACATTGATCCGACCCTGCGGCAGGATCATCCAGCGATCGTAGGCACCGCGCCAGGTGGGTGCATCCATACCGGTTCCCGGCGTATTAGTACTGACCAGAAACGGCATTCGATGGCAGTTCCCGCAGGTTTTTTCCAGGTTAAATTCCAGGAAGCCGGCTTCTGCTTTTGCGCTGAGTTTATTGTCAAAAGGCCGCTCTGGTGCCGGCGGAAACGGAAAACTCAGGATAAACTGGCTCATTGCATCCCGATCCTCTGCATCAAGCCTGCCCGGTTTGCTTTCGTTATTTTCAGGGCAGTTATCCTGGTCGCACATGGTTGCAGCCAGGCCCGCATCAACCAGAAACCGGGCACAGGTTTCTTGCTTACCCAGCTCACAGTTAGGCAGGACATCACCATTGATATTAGCGGTATTGTTTCCGCCAAACGGGTCACCCGGTATACCGTCCCAGTGATAAGGCTCGCTATCTCTTAAGCCCCTGACCGGCATGGTCAGACGCGGCGGAATCTGGGTACAGCCATCGACATCGCATATGGGTGTTTTCAGCACCCACAGTAACTGGTCGGTATGACCATCCGGGTGGCAACTGGCGCAGGAAAACGTACCAGTCGAGGAGGCACTGGCGGAATTAAATGCCTTTCTGCCCTGTTTGAGCATGGCTTCAGTGGGATCCTCCAGGGCAATGGTGTTTTCCAGTTGCGGTGCGTCTAATGCAGACAGATCAATCACGCTCACAGAATTGCCCACTGCATTGAAAACCCAGGCCTTTGTTGCAACGCCCTGCTCGCCTGCCTGCAGCGCCACACCCCTTGGCACACTGCCAACAGTTACCTGCCCGAGGAGATCACCGCTAGTGGCATCTACCGTGAATAACTTATCCGAACCTGCAGCGGTGGCGACCAGTGTTTTATTGTCAGCACTGATCTGAATACCGTAGGGGGTTGCCAGAGCCAAACCAAAGTCAGGATTTTCAGGCGGCAGGGGTTCCAGATCATAAAAGATTGCATCGGTGCAGCCACTGTCTGGACAGTCTACCCGGGTAATCTGGTTAAGAAACGCCCGGTTCTGCATTTCACCCAGGCCATGCTTTAAGGTACCGGACCGCCCATTGGCGGTATTGCGGGCATCGGCCTGGGCAATGAAAACGCGATCATTGTCGTCCACTGTCAGGTCATACAAAAGCGTTCCCAGCCCCTCTTTGATCTCTACCAGTTCATCTGTCTGGGTGTCGAAGATAAACAGATCACGATCTGGCAGATCAGGGTTCTTGACGATATCAGCATCGTAATTCAGGGAAAGCACATTATTGTTGGTGAAGGCATGTTCAACGGCATCATAGGTACAGATATCACCATCGATCTTCCCGGCAAGGCAGCCCGATAACTGACTCTGATTATTGGACTCAAAAGGGATCACATAAAGCCGATCATTCTTCACCAGAATCGATCGAGGGTCCTGGGCTGCGATGGGCAGACGTCCAGTAACCTGGTAACTGGCCACATCAACAATGGCTATTTCATTGGCTGGGCCCAGCGCGACATAAGCCTTTTGATTGTCCGCAAAAGCGATACCCACAGGTTCATTGAAGCGGCTTGAGAAGGTCTCCAAGTCAAGATCCTGCACGGTCGCGATCACCTCATGGAAAGTTGCGCTGGCCGCATCGGTGTCGACCACGCTGACTGTGTCAGACACATGGTTACTGACCCACACCTGCAGGCCATCAGGGCGCACAGCAATAGCCACCGGATCCACGCCAGCTCTGATCCGAGCAACCAGCTGCTGACTATTAATATCAATGACATCCAGTGTATCGTCCGGGGTATTGACCACATAGACCCTATCGCCATTGATGGCAATGGCCTTGCCATGGGGGCTCAGAAAAGTGGGGTGGCCTATTTCAGCGGCGACATTAAAAGTATCGCTCAGATCGGCAATGCCGTCACCATCGTCATCATCATCAGCACTCATCCCCAGCGCACTGCAGGCCGCATCGCAGGTGTCCGGTCGGCCATCACCGTCGGTATCAAGGCGCCCATCCAGCGATATCAGTTGCCAGGCATCCTCTATATCCAGTACGCCATCACCATCGTCATCAAAATCGGTATTATTGCCCCAGCCATCAGCATCGGTATCAAAGATCTCTCCACTATCCAGCGGAAAAGCATCGAAAGCATCGGCCGAACCATCCTGGTCTGAATCCTGATAGGTCCGTATATACTGGCTTATCTCGGCCGCAGTCTGCCTGACGGCACCATTTGAGTCGGTGCCCTGGAGCAGTGCATCACCTTCAAACCCAAAAAGGTGACGCATAAACAGTAATCCATCGACGAGCGCCAGCGAGCTACCATCACCATCAATATCGAGGAATTCCTCGTTTTCTTCCAGAAAGGCTGAAATCTCGGAACTGGTTGGTCTGCCTGCCAAATCGGTCAGAACACCCTCAACCAGCGATGCTTGCCTGAAGCCAAACAGATAGCGAATCAGCAGCAAACCATCGGTCAAAGGCTTAATCTGCCCATCATCATCCACATCGAATCGAAAACAATCTGCGCAGGGGGTATTCAACTCCGACTCTTCTGAATAAGCCTGGGCTGTGCGTGACTGGATTCGCTCCGGGCCAGGATGATCTGTCAATTCCGGATCTGCCGCTAGCAGGCCCTGTGAGGATTGCAGTCCATCACTTGCGTTTGCTTTGTTTGACCCAGCGGACATGAGTTCGACTGGTGGTATAGCAGTGGCCAGCAATGACTGGGGATTCGATGGCCTGGGTTCGCTGCAGGCCACCAGAATAGTAGCCGGGACTAGCAGTATCCATTGGTAATATTTCATATTGAAATTTCCCACTGCAACTGTGAGCGATCTTTAACTCAAGTAAGCGCGTTTATTCTGTATTATGCAAACAATACCCGATAATTTGCCCGTCCTTAACCTAAATTTAATCGTTTAAAGGTATCTGCTGCTTTTTACTTTTTTATAAAGAAGTTCTGATAAAGAAGAAAGTTAACACCATTATCACTGATTTATTTCTCACCCTTATGCCTTCAATTAACCTAACAAGAGCTTTGAAGTACTCCATAAATAATCTAATAAACATCTGAAAAAAAATTCGGGAAAAACCCTGGAAAAATCTGGAAAAAACCTTGAAGAGTGATTTACACTTTGCCTGAATTTCTGTTCCTGATAGGCATCTGCAACAGCATGCCCTGCCGCCCTGAGCTAGTATTCTTAATAGATTGACGCTAGGCTTCAAGTACTCGTTCCTGCTGGAAATACTTATGCCTTACGCACCGGATAATCGCGCTTTTTATGATGCTGACAGCCACATCATGGAACTCCCTGATTTCCTAAAAAAATATGCTGACCCGAAGATTCGAGACGACATACCTGAGGTCAGTTACAGCGCTTCCCTGGTTACCGATGAAGAAGTTGCCATCATCATGAACCAGGGTGGCGTGCACAGCGAAGAACATATTCAAGAGCAGGTTGCACTGGGCGATAAGCTTATAGAGAGCTCGAAGGAAATACAGGCGCTGGGCGCCTTCAATGCGGCGGACAGAACCACAGCGGTAAATCTGCTGGGATTCAAGAAACAACTGGTGTTCGCAACTCATAGCGTCGCGTTTCCTTTTCACCCGAGCCAGAAAAAACCCATTCACCTGCGCTATGGTGCAACCCGAGCCCACAATCGCCATATGACCGATTTCTGTGCCGACGATGATCGCCTCATGGGTGTGGGTATTATCCCGCTGGATAATCCTGAGCAGGCCATGGTCGAACTCGAATTCGCCTTGAAATCAGGATTGCAGGCGATCTGGGTACCGCACCGGACAGCGGGTGATAAATCACCAGGGCATATTGACCTCGAGCCTTTCTGGGCGCTGCTGGCTGAATCCGGGACGCCTTTTTTACTGCATGTTGGTGGTGCGCCGCTGCAAGCCCTGAAAGCCTGGAGCAACAATGGCCGAGCTGCGGTTCGCGATTGGATGGGAGGCGGGGAAAATGTGCGCACTAAGGATGCTGCGCTCATGCACCAGCCACCGGAAACCTTTATCTCCATGCTGGTGCTTGACGGCGTTTTTGACCGGCACCCGAATCTCAGGGGCGCCGCTGTGGAATTGGGCGCAGGCTGGGTACCAGAGATGCTGCAACGACTTGACTGGGTAACCCATATTTATGGACGCGTCGACGAATCCGTTCGCTTTGATCGCAAACCCTCGGAACAGCTGTCAGCGCAGATGGGGTTTACCCCTTTCCCCCACGAAGATGTCGCAGGCCTGATCCGACAATCTAATGAGGACCTGTACCTGTTTTCAAGCGACTACCCGCATGTAGAAGGTGGCAGAAATCCCATTGGCAGATTTGAAGCCTCGCTGAGTGGCCAAAGTGATCAGCTAAAAGATCAGTTCTACAGTGAAAACTTCCTGCGCATCTGGCCCGAAGCAAGGGTTAACTGAAGCCATCCCATGATTGATCAAACAGCAGGGCCTAATTAACCTTCCTCGCAGCATCGGGAGTCAATCGCTCCCTGCCCAGATCTATGCTCTAAATCTATGCCCAAAACCTATGCACAAAATCTATGCACAAAATCTATGCACAAAATCTATGCACAAAATCTATGCACTGAGCAATCCCTGACTCGGCACACTACAGCGGCTATTTAACCGGCGACAGCTGTACCAGAATGCCATTAGCCGACTTAGGGTGGATGAATACCTGTGGCCCACCCACGCCAATCAACTGAACGCCTTTACTCTGCAGGTCCTCTACGGTGGCATCAAGGTCATCAATTTCCATGGCCAGGGTATGCAGACCCTCGCCTCGGGAGGCCACGGCCCTGCCTACGGCGGACTCATCATTCAGGGGTGCAACAATTTCAATGAAGCCGCCATTAGCCAAGGGAAAAAATGCCTGTTTGATACCCAGGGCTTCGGACTCTGCCGTGCGTTCCAGGTCCAGGCCCAGTTTGTCCCGCCAGGTCTGTACCGCCTCCTCAAAATCCTTCACCCGGATAACAACGTGATCTACACCATTCATCGCCATATCTATAATTCCTTATTCTCATGATCCATGACTGTTCTCTGTCGCTGCAGCAGCGGACAGTACAATGCTGGCCACTATAGCTCGAACTGCAATTTAGATACAAATACCCTACACGATCAGCCAGGCTGCTGTTTACCCAATCAGCAATTCGGGTCGCTCTTTTTTGATGTACGGACGCAATACAGCCAGAGATTCGTTCAATGCCGTTATGGCAGCGTCAACATCGGCTTCAATCATCGCCGTACTGGTACAGTACATAAGCCTGCTCGCAGACATGACCCCTCGAGTCAACATGGCCAGGTGTAACAACCTCGTCATATGGCCTGCAGCCATCATGCCCTGCATCGCATCTCGGGCATCATGGGCAGGCTGATCCAGAAAATGAAGATTGGTCAGAGAACCTGCACCCATGGCCCGCCCGCGAATTCCCGATTGCTCAAAAGCATGGTTAAATCCGTGGCGCAGTCGACTCGCCAGTTTATTAATGCGATCGGTGTCTTCCTGCTGCAGGCAACGCATGGCTGCAAGGCCTGCGGCCATGGTGAGTGCATTACCTGAAAATGTGCTGGCATGCATGACCGGTCGAGGCGCTTCCGGGCTGAATAACTGCATCAGGTCCGCTCTTCCGCCCACCGCACCCACCGGTAATCCACCCCCGATGATCTTACCCAGGCACGTTAAATCAGGATGGATACCATGTACTTCCTGCATACCACCCATACTATTGCGAAGGGTGATTACCTCATCAAAGATCAGCACCACACCGTGTTGTTCGGTCTTATCCCGCAGTACCGTGAGAAAGTCCAGGGTTGCTGGAATCATTCCCATCGAGCCCAGTATAGGCTCAACAATGACTGCCGCCAGATTGTTTGCATGCTTATCGATCAACGCCCCGGCTAAATCAGGCTGATTGTAAGGACAGACCACCGTATCGCGCAGGACGCTGTCCGGAAAACTGTTATCCACTGCAAGCGAATGAGGTGCCGACAGATCGCCACGCTCATTCGGTATGGGTACCAGTGAGACCTCAGCTAATTCATAGCTGCCATGATAGCCACCTTCCATTTTCATGATTTTCTGTCGACCCGTAGCCGCTCGGGCGCAACGAATCGCCATAGTGGTACCTTCAGTGCCTGAACTGGTGAAGCGCATCAGGTCAATACCGGGTACCCGGCTGGTGATCAGCTCGGCTAATTCCAGCTGATGATCACTGGGTGCTGCATAGGCTGATCCCAGAGCAACTTGCGTCTGCACTGCGGCAACAATATCGGGATGAGCATGACCGTGCACAAGTGACGTGAAATTGTTCATGAAATCGAGAATCTGATGACCATCTGCATCGGTAACCGTGCAGCCCTGCGCCCCTACAATAGATAAAGGGTATGGCAGATAATGGGCGCTTGCCCGGGTGTCACCACCGGGGAAAACCTTTTTCGCTCGATCTGCTATAGCAGCAGAGGCAGGACTAAAGGCACGGTATTCAGATTCTAACGGATGTACTTACTCTCCTGATTAGTTACGCTCAACCCGGGTCAGCCTGCTGATCACCCGGATGAGATTTAAACCACTGATTCATCCTGATTAACATATCCTTCCATTGACTGGGCGTCCTGCCAACATGAGAACCACCTGGGTAGCGCACAAATTCCACTTCTCTACTAAGGAATTTCAACGCCATATAATATTGCATCGATTGGCCGATAGGACAACGCAGGTCACCTTCAAAGTGCTGTAATTGCACGGGTGTTGTCACCTGATCCACATAAGACAATGCCGATCGGTAACGATATTCTTCTGGTTGTTGCTGAGGGGTCCCACCCAGCGATTCCACAGAAAAATGTGGCTCATCATCCGTTCCGAAATTGCTGATCTGATCGGTGACCGGCGCACCAATAACTGCGGCATTAAATCGCTGCGTATGACCAACAATCCAGGCTGCCATGATGCCGCCATAGGAATAACCCTCGACATACAATTTCCTGTCGTTGACAAGGCCCAGGTGTATGAGCTCATCGACCCCGGCCATAATATCCAGATAATCACCACCGCCCCAATCCTGGACACAGCCTTTCATAAAAGCCTGCCCGTAAGAGACACTTCCTCTAGGATTCGGCAGCATGACAATATAACCAAGGGCCGACTGAATCTGGTACATAAGCGGGTTATCCAGGGCGGGATGCATACCGTGCGGGCCGCCATGAATAGTTAACCAGAGCGGATACCGGTTCCCCTCATGGTAATCAGCTGGCAGAATGATGAACATTTCCAGTTCGGTATGATCAGCAGCGCGATAAGTTATCGCTTTAACCTGAGCCAAGGGTACTCTGGTACTCAGCGCCGTATTTACATCACTGATCTGTTTTAGCCCCTTGCCTGACTGCAATGGCTTTATCCAGACCTCCGGAAGTTCGCTGGCCCACTGCCTTACCAGGGCTATCGAGTCCCCGGAAACTGATATACCCGTCACCTGAAAATCGCCGTCGATCCACCGAGTCAGTTGTTTTGATCTCAGCGACAATTTATGAACGGGAGTGCGTCCCCTCACTGCCGCCAGGAAATACACCATTTTGCCATCGTCGCTGGTTTCCAGAGGAGAACCGCGCAAGGACAAATGGCTTGGCGTAATAGCCTGGCTATCCAGCAAAATGTCGAGTTTTGGCGGTGCAGCCAGAGACACGCACAGAATCTGTCTGTGCCTGGAGGAATAGCCACCCTCATGGCTACCCAGATAAACAATGTGACTGCTATCCAGGCAGCGCGGATGGGCTGCTTCACCTTCCTCAGGAGTTAACCGCCGGCAACGCAGACCTCGCAAGCGAACCTGCCATAGCGCCGAGGTCCTGAACTGGTTCCATCTGCCAGGCGAGCGATTGCACACAAACACCAGCGACAATGAATCTTTGGTCCAACAAAAATCTTGATCATGCCAATCACCAAAGGTTACCTGTCGATGTTCCTGACCCTGGCAATCCGTGACAAAAAGATGTCGCCTGCCTGAGCCAATCAAGCCAGTGCCGTCTGCCTGAAAATAAATATCACGAATCACTGCAGGCGCATTCTTTTCGGCCTGAGTCGGATTATCACCAGCTTCTGCATCCACCAGCCTCGCATAGGCCAGGGACTCACCATCCGGGGACCAGCGGGGAGACTGGGGCGACTGACCTGCTTCAGTAAGCTGTATTTTGGCTTGATCGCCGTCGATGCCGCAGACAAAGATGGCGGTCCCTTTTCCATGGTTAGCCAGATAAGCTACTTTCTTGGAATCAGGAGAGAATGCAGGTGCAAATGCTTTGCTTCCGCTTGTCAACAATCTCGCCGGGCCGCCACTGGCAGGCCTGATCCAGATCCGGTGGTTGGCCCTGTCCATCACTTCATCAAGGACAACTTCCACCCAGACAATCTGCTTGCCATCGGGTGAAATCAAGGGGCCATCTACCAGTCTGATGTCGTTAAAGTCATCGGCTGTCAGTCTCATCGATTCAACGCGCTCCGCTTTGTTGCTGTAATACCAACACTATCGCATCCAGCATTGAGGCATGGTCTTCTCCGGTATGATTTACCGTACTGGCAATGGATAAATTCCACTGGGGCACCCAGGCCATATTGGATCCCCAGAAACCACTGTGGCCAATCAGGGTAACCGATCCTGATTGCCGGCAATAGAGACCACAACCGTAGGTACTGCCATCAGCCCTGGTTGCACCGGTAAGCATGTCTGCAAGGGTCTTTTGCCCGGAAAATAATTGATTCGTAAACAGGCCTCGCATAAACCTGGCCAGATCGGAAGTCGTTGACACATGCCCACCCGCAGCCCAGTCGGCACTGCCGTGAATCTGCAGTCCGTCATAACTACCCGCATAGGTATGGGACAAAGTCGATCGCGGGGACTCATAGCCTTCCAGCCAGGTATCTGACATGTTAAGCGGAGTCAGGATATAGCGGCGGACCAGATCACCCCAGGCTAAGCCTGTGACCCGTTCAATCAGCAGACCCAGAGCAACATAACCCGTGTCCGAATAAAGATAGCTGTCGCCGGGTTTACTCTGGCTATGACCATGAGTAAAAGCCCAGTCCAGAGTCTGCTGTGGAGGCCGAAAAACACGCGGCGTTTTCATCAATTTATCAGACCAGGCTCGAGACATGGCAAAATCCCACAGGCCCGATTGATGGGTCAGCAGATGTCGTATCGAAACATCAGAGGTCACCGCATCTGCAAACATGGGCATGGCTGAGAGATCAATAAAATCACTGACTGACGCATCAAGACCAATGTGCCCCTGTTCCGCCAACTGCATGGCAAGGACAGCCGTAAAGGTTTTGCTCATACTGGCGATGCGAAATCCATCGAACTCGGTCAATGGGCGCTGGGTTGTTCTTGAAAATACACCATTGGCAGCATGATACAGAGGTGGTCGTGAACCGCTGCCTATTTCGATGATAGTTCCAGGAGCACCTTGCGCTAGAAGGGTATTCTGAAACTGCTGTAGTTTTTTCCGCATGAGTCTGATTCATCAACGTAGGATTCAACCATACTGCGAACTGTAAGTGATGACTAGCAGCGCAGAACATATGACCCGTAATCACGGATAACCCTTTACCAAGGGCAGGGTAAGGCCGAGACAACCGCATTTGACCTGAGTTACCTTCAATGTTGTAGTAAACAAATCTAGGTGGAGATTCTTTGTGATGGGTGACCCAAGCTGGGCCTGGCCTGTGTTCTTAATCTGGACTGGTCTGGCTTGTATCTGTTTTGCCATCTTGATGTTCGTGCGTGCGCCCTATGGACGACACCAGCAAGCTGGCTGGGGGCCTACGCTGCCCGCCAGGACAGCCTGGGTTCTCATGGAAGGCTGTTCTCTCATGGTCATGACGGGATTATTCTTTGCCAGTCATGCTCCCGGCACATTGGCACTTACCGGCTTCAGTCTGTGGCTATTTCACTATGGCTACCGTAGTTTTATTTATCCCGTTCGAGCACAGATAACCCATAAAACCATGCCCTTGCTGGTCGCTCTACTGGCCATTACGTTTAATATTGTCAATGCAACATTTAATGGCCTGGCGCTGTTTTTCTGGCAGCCAGGTGAAGCTGCCACACTGAATCTGGGCCTGACAAGCCTGGCTGGGTTATTCCTTTTCGGTATGGGATTTAGTATTCATCTGCATTCAGATCAGGTATTGAGAGAACTGAGAAGCAGCACTTCATCACCTTCCACCGAATACCAGATCCCCAACAAAGGCTTGCATCGATGGGTGTCCAGCCCGAACTATCTTGGTGAATTAATCCAATGGCTTGGTTTTGCTCTGCTGATCAACAACCTGGCGGCATGGTCATTTTTTATCTGGACCGGGGCCAACCTGATCCCCAGGGCGATCGCCAACAGGGCCTGGTATAAAACGACTTTTACGGATTATCCCGGTCACCGGACAGCCCTGATTCCTTTCCTATTCTGATTCCCTGATTTGACCATGGCACGGCACAATAGACGCTTTAGGAATGACTACCCGGACGGCTGGCGAAAAATCCACTGCCGGTTTACTATCCCGATGTGATCGCCAGAGCAATACATTGAACCCCTCCATATCAACAGACGTTCTTATCGTCGGTGGCGGCGTCATCGGCCTGACCATTGCCCATCGACTGCAGCAAACAAACCGCTCCGTGATGCTTATAGACCCTGCCGAGCCTGGTAGTGGCGCCTCCTGGGGCAACGCAGGAACCATCGCCGACTATGCCATCATGCCAGTTGCCTCCCCGGCAGTATTGAGAAACCTGCCTGCTCTACTGTTTAACCGAAACAGTCCACTGAGTATTCGTAAAGCGGCCATTTTATCCCTGGCACCCTGGTTATTGCGCTTCCTGCGGCAGGCGCTACCTGCGGCAACCCAGCGCAACATGCAGGTGCTGGCTAATATCCTGGCTGACGCGGGGCAGCGCTGGCAGGAACTGGCCGAGCATATCCAGGGACAGGCCCTGCTGAAAGCCAATGGCTGCCTGTATGTCTATGAAGACCAGAGAAGTTTTGAACTCGGCTGGCAGGATATCAGCCACCGGCAGTCATTTGGCATTGACGCGGAGATGCTGACGCCCCAGCAACTCGCCAGCCTGGAACCGCAATTACCACCGGTTGAAGGCGGTGCTGCCTTTTTTCCGAAGGCCCTGTACATCAACGACCCTGGACAATTCCTAACGCTGCTGTTTAAGCAACTCACCGATCAAGGACTGCATTTTCAGCAGACATCGGTTATCGGCTTGTCCCGTCACAAGTCTGGCATTGAAGCGACCCTCAGCGGGGGTAACCGCGTTTCAGCTGGGCAGGTGGTTATTGCCGCAGGCGCCTACTCTCGCGGTCTTGCCCGGATGGCCGGCGATCGAATTCCGCTGCAGACCGAGCGAGGCTACCACCTTGAGTTTGATCTCGACCAACCCCTGCTGGGCAGACCGGTCAGCGCCAGCAGCAGGGGATTTTACATGACACCCATGCAAGGCCGGCTGCGTGTTGCCGGCACCGTCGAGTTGGGTGGACTAAACCCCAAGGCCTCCCGCCATCGCCTCGATAAACTGCAACATGGCATCAACTATTATTTCCCCCATCTGAAGCAGGCTAATCGCAGCTGGTTGGGCTTTAGGCCCTCTATACCCGATAGCCGGCCCGTGATCTCAGCTTCTAAATATGGCAACGACATTGTTTATGCCTTTGGTCACGGGCATATCGGTATGACCCTGGCACCGATCACTGCCGAACTGGTTTATGCGCTTCTCACATCAACCACGCCGCCCATTGACCTTAACGACTATTCTGCAGGACGATTCTAAACAGTGTGAATACTGCCTCTGTCCATGCTGTGGTTTGACGTGATGAGTTAAGGACCTGAATTGATACGAAATCCTGATGCTATGATTGAAACGACAGGCAAACAATCTGGAAACCCAACATGAATATCAAGCAGCTATTTGACATTGAGCACCCGATTCTGCAGGCACCCATGGCGGGTGCCTCCACTCCGGATCTGGTCGCTAACGTCAGTGAAGCAGGCGGCTTAGGCGGTCTCGGTGCAGCAGCAATGCCACCAGATTATCTACGTAAACAGATTCAGGCCATAAAGCAGCGAACCAGCGCCGCGTTTAACGTCAACCTTTTTTCTCCTGCCAGCGAAATATTTGATCCAGAAGCGCAGCCAGGTGAGCAATTTAGCGCTTTGCTGGCAGGCTATCACCAGGAATTTGAACTGGCTGAAGTGCCTGTGCCGGGTAACCTGTTCGGGCCAGCGGAACAACAACTGCAGGTGTTGCTCGATGAGCGAGTACCGGTCATCAGCTTTCACTTTGGTGCTGAACCTGAACACGTTGATGCTATTCATGACGCCGGGCTAAAAGTAATCTGCTCAGCAACCAACACTACGGAAGCGAAGATTCTGGAAAGCATCGGTGTGGATGCTGTCATAGCACAGGGTAGCGAAGCTGGCGGCCATCGCGGGACGTTTATAGGCAGTTATCAGGATTCGCTCATTGGTACCCTGGCGCTGGTACCGCAGATTGTCGATGCAGTGAGTATCCCGGTGATTGCAGCCGGCGGCATTATGGATGCAAGAGGTATCGTTGCTTGTCGAGCCCTGGGTGCACAGGCCGTACAGCTAGGTACCGCTTTTCTTGGTTGCCCCGAAACTGGCATCCCTGACGTATGGCGGCAGGCCTTGCTTGCATCACAAGCAGGGCAAACAACAGTAACCACTGCAATGTCCGGTAAACCGGCCCGCGGTATTCGTAACCGCTATATCACAGAGGTAGAAAATCTCGACGAACCCCTGCTGCCCTATCCCCTGCAATACGCGGTTTCAGGGGCCTTACGCAAACAGGCGACACAGACTGGTAACCCAGAATTCATGGCCATGTGGTCAGGCCAGGGCGTGGGCCTGATCAATCCATCTAGTGCCAGCAAACTCATGCAAGAGCTGATAACAGGTTCAGCAGAGCTCCGGGCAAAACTTGCATTAGCAGACTAAGGAAAATTCAGGCCAGCCTCGCTCAATTTCAATAGCTAATACCCACTTCAGTCACTGGAGGCCAGGGGCCCCTTTGACATAGCCCCGGGTTCACGCAACGCCGGGGTGCTAAGCTAACTGCTTCATTGAACTGCATCGGGCTGAGCCATTCACTGACCAAACAGAAATGGCCCAGTGCATCTGGCCTCGGCTTGGACGTTACAAACGCCACCGAACAAGGCAGTTTACTAGCATCCCAAACCAGATTTATCGAAATGCGGACACGATCTCCTGCTCAAATGCCTGCAATAAAGCGGTATCGCCAGAAGGTATGCCGCCGAACATCACTTCCGCCACACCAGCTTCAGCAAATTCGCCAATGCGATCAATAATATACTGTCTTGAACCGGCCACTGTACCTGGGCCCAGGCCCTTTACCGCGCGTTCTATCAGGCCTTTATCCTCGGTTAGGTAGCAGGGTATGAGCAGGGTCTTTCTGATCTCTGCTGGGTCCCTGCCACAGGCATCGCAGTGACGTTCCAGGATGGTCAGCTTGTGCTTGAAATATTCCAGTGCCATGCCACCGCCAGCCCAGCCATCCAGGTTCATGACATCACCGTACCGCGCTAGCGTTCGCAAGGTTCGTTTCTCGCCGGTGCCACCAATCATAATGGGTATCGGCGCATCATAAGAGCCTGGTGATAACCGAGCCTGCTTCAGGGTATAAAAGCTGCCTTCATGATCGACAGGGTCTTTATCATGAATCAATCGGCGAATCAGTTGACAGGCCTCTTCGAACCGGTCCTGGCGTTCCTTCATGGGCGGGAAGTCCCACCCATAAGCGGCATGTTCCCGCTGATACCAGCCCGCGCCCAACGCCAGGGTAAACCGACCGCTACTCAATGTATCAATGGTACCGGCAATCTTGGCGACATGGGCTGGGTTACGATAGGTATTACCGAGCACCAGGTTACCCAGGCGCAACTTCTGCGTCATTCCGGCAACTGCTGAAATGGCAGCCAAGCCCTCAAACGCGGTCATCGCTTCCTGCTCTGGGTTAGCCCCCGGCGGGATATAATGGTCGGCAAACCAGACACTATCCCAGTCTCCTGAATCCATGGCCAGTACCGATGCAGCAACATCCTGCCAGGTGGTACGGTACACATTTACTTGTACGCCGAAATCCATACTCCCTCCTTCATTGGGGTGATCATTCTCGGGTTAACCAATTATTTATCACAACTGCACTCACAGGGCGCCTTATTCAAATCCAGATAGATACCCCAGCCGAATAAGCCACTCAGGCAAAGGCAAGAGAAAATAACGCCAAGGCCTACAATCTGTAGTTGTCTGGTTTTCTGTACTGTTTCATGTTCAACATCAAAAGACATCAGTTTGCTCTCCCATTTGTTTGCAACTCAACGAATCGCGCGTAGGGCCCGCCAGAGGCCAGTAATTCCCGGTGACTGCCATACTCAATGATCCGGCCATCTTCCAGATAATAAATACGATCGGCGGAACGGATAGTCGCCAGTCGATGCGCAACCAGAATGATTAAATGATCTCCCCTTATTTGGCCCAGACTGCGAACCAGGCTTCGCTCGGTCTCTGGATCCAGGGCGGCTGTTGGCTCGTCCAGAATAATAATCGGCTTGTCCGAGACAAGGGCTCTGGCGATGGCAATTCGCTGTTTCTGGCCGACGGATAATTTACCACCGCTACGACCCACCCTGGTGTCATAGCCTTGAGGCAGATCCTCGATGAAACTTGCGGCATTGGCAATTTCAGCCGCGCGGCGCACCTCGGCATCAGTCGCTGAGGCCCTGCCCATGCGGATATTGTCGCTGATACTTACATCAAACAGGCTTGCTTCCTGAAACACAAATGCGACCTGCCGCCTGAGTGCTGATAGCATTTGCCTGTCGAGCACCTGACCATCTACAAGGTATTCACCCGAACCTGGTTCGATCAGTCCTGGGATCAGGTAAGCAAGCGTAGTCTTGCCCGCGCCAGTGGGACCAACCAATGCGATGGTCTGACCCATCTCAGCATGAAACTCAATATCCCGCAGCGCCTGGGTTCCGTCCGGGTAATGGTAGTTAAGTCGTTTTAAGTCAAGGCTACTTTCAAAACGAAAGGGCTGATCTGCATCGCCTTGTTCTTCCTCCAGAATCTCCCTGGGTGAATCAAGGATGCTGAACACTCGGTCCATGCCAGTCACATTTTCCTGTAGATCGAGCCATAGCTTGCCGAGATAAGCCGACGATGCGGCTATAGCCCCAAAATAGCCATAAATAACGAACCAGTCACCCGGGGCAAACTTGCCGGCAATGAAAGAGGGGGCCAAAAAGTAAAAGACGACAAACAGCATGGCGTTGCCGACAAAAGCAGCTGTAAAAGATCCTAGTATTCTCACCACGGTCAACTGTCTGAAACGCCTATAGGACTCAGCACTGGCGGTTTCAAAGTGCGCTTCCTGCTGGTTCGACATACCCAGCCCCTGGACCGCCAGAACATTGACCAGGCTTTCCTCAATGAGCGCCGTCGTTCTTGCGCCTGCTTCTCTCGCATAACTTCCATACTCGCGAACCAGGCCTGCAAAATATAGCACCATTACAAAGTTGAGCGGTGCGATCGCCAGGGCGCACCAGACAACCACTGGCTCGCTTCGGAACACCAGATACATCATGAATATAGTCACAGTCAGATTAACGGCGCTGGTCGCAGGGCCCACCCAGATATTAAAAATAATATTAGATATCGATGGCGTGTCGTACATGGCACGATAAACCACATCGCCAACAGACCGACTCGAGTACTGCACCAGGGACTGGCCCTGGAAATGGTGGAACAATTCACTGCGCAGCTGATGATTCAGTTTATGAGCGATGCGAATATGCCAGAGGGCTTCAAACAGGCCAAAGAAGCCACTGACCAGGGAATGCATACTATTGGCCTGGTTCTCTGACCTTGTTGCTGAATCCTCTCCCTCGGCAAGTCCAGCGGTCGCACTGTCTCTTTGTGCTCCATCGGTGCCATAGGCACCCACCAGCAAAACCATTAGGAGGAAGATACCGCCAAGCAGGAAAGTGATCTGCAGGGGCTCCCGGCCATCCAGCAGCTCGACCAGCGGTAGGAAGAAAAACGGCAGAACCGTTGAACTACTGCTCTCAACCTGGCCCAGAACCACATAATCTACAATCAGTTTTGCCGGCCAGGGCAGGAATAAAATCCAGAATATGCTGGTCATCTGGGTCGCCGCTTTAACTGCTAACTCAAATTTATACTGAAACGAATACACCATCGCCCGGGCAATCACCTTGAGCGCCCGGGCACTATCGATCTGCTCATGATTGGTATCAACTTCAGACACGGTTACACCTCATCCAGTTCAGCAGCTACAAAACGGCTGAACGGCCCGGAGCTGTCAGCGAGTTCCTGGTAAGTGCCCTGCTCCTGCACCTGACCCGATTTCAGATAGACAATCTGATCTGCCTGACGAACCGTTGAAAGCCGATGCGTTATCAGGAAAATGGTCCTATCTGCCAATTGAGTTTTGATATTCTCTAAAATCCGGTGTTCAGTCACCACATCAAGTGAAGCGGTGGGTTCGTCCAGTATCAGCACAGGAGTCTTTTTTAACAATGCTCTGGCCATTACTATCCGCTGCCGCTGACCGGAAGATAATCTGGCTGCTTTTTCACCCAGATCTGTTTGGTAACCCCGGGGAAGCTTCTCTATGAATTGCGTCGCTTCGACCACCTGAGCAGCCCAGAAGACTTCATTTTCCGTTGCTGATGGCCGAGCATAGCGAATATTTTCCATGACCGTGGTCGAGAAAAGTATATTTTCCTGAGTGGCAAGCGTGATATTTTCACGAACGGAATTCTTGGTGAATTTTCGTATATCCATACCATCGATAAGTATTTCACCCTGGTCTATCTCGAAAAGGCGTAACAGCAAAAACATTAAACTGGATTTGCCTGAACCAGTCGGGCCGACCAAAGCGGTGATCTGACCCGCCGGAGCCTTGAAACTCACGCCTTGAAATAAGGCCCTCTCAGGATAGCTGAAATGAACATCACGAAACTCAACCTCTTTAACAACTCGCTCCAGGGGCAATGCGTCGGGCAGGTCCTGAACGGCCGGCTTCAGGTCAAGCACCTGGTAAGCCCGATTCAACCCCATTGCCATATCTTGAGCCCGCCCCCACAGGGTGAATAAATCCTCCACACTACCGCCTGCCTGTTTTGCCCGAGCCCGGGCCTGATCCTGACCACCTAGGTTCCAGATAGCAAAACCAAAACCCAACAACAGATCCCGCAGAAAAGTCTCAGCTCCCTGATAGGCCAGATAGGCAGCCCCCAACTCCACCACAATCAGTGGTATTGCTGTACAGCAGAATATGTAAAACCCATAGAATAAAAGCGTAACCCTGGCATCATGCGATGCCGAAAAGGCATCTGCCGAAGCCGTTTCAAACGCGCCCTGACGGTTGCCTTCCAGACTATTGACCTTGACGGTTCTGATACCCTCGATACTCTCCTGAATATTCGCTGTTAAGTCAGCGCTGGCGGTTCTCGCCTGCTTAAACTGCCGCCTCAGTGTCGGTGACAACCGCTTAGCTACCCAGAGCATGGGTAGCCAGCTGAACAGCAATATCGTACCCAACAGTGGGCTGAATGCCGTCACCACAAGAATACCCAGTAAAAAACGAATGACTCTTAAAAAGGGATCTATCATCAGAGTCTGTAATATCTGGGTAACCATGGCACTATCCTGAAGCAGCCGGTAGATACCATCCCCTGTTTTTGCATTGTTATGGAAGTTCATAGACAGTAACTGCATCTGGCTCATAATATGAACTCTTAGCGCTTGATTAACGTTTTGCATGATCCAGACACGGTAATAAGCAATAACATGAGCCCCCGCAGTGCCGACGCCAGTGGCGATGATGGCCAGAACCAACACCGGCATAATCAACGCATTACGCTGCTGGGTAGAAATTGCCTCAACCAGAACCCACTGCTGCGGGTCCAGAAATAAAAGCCTCGCAGAGATGGCTGCAACAGGCTGATCAAGGACAACATTATTGTAGATCAGTCCAAAAATGATGAAGCCCGAGCCGGTATCCCATACAAAAAGAAAAATGACTGCGATGACATAGACGCTGGCATGCCAGCGCATTGGCTGAATATACGGCCAGGCCCTTATAAATAATCCGATGATATCCTTGAAGCGTATGGCTTCGGCCTGGATCTCACCATACTGCTCTGCTGGGGAAGTTATCGAACTCGCTTGAGTCATACTACAGCACTTCCTGTGCCTAAAATGACGCATATCTTCATCGAAATAACGGCTCAAGCCATAAACTGACTGGGCACAAAGTCTGACCAATCCTGATAGGCTTGCAGGTACGGGCCAGAAACAATTCAATATACAGGGTTTCATTCCAGAATATACAGGCTAGACCCATGAATCAATCTAAACTCATAGATGCAGACGGAGCCCAACTCAATGTTGCTATAGACGGTAGCGACAAAGGTAAATGCGTCCTGCTATGGCATGGTGCCGCCTGTACCCTGAAAATGTGGGATCACATCGTCTCGCGTCTTAACAAGGATTATCGGTTTGTTCGTTTTGATATCAGGGGTGTCGGCGCAAGCGTTCCATCCCAAGGTAACGGCCAATACACCTTTGAGCAATATGCCCGTGATGCTGCCACCATCCTTGATAGCCTGGGTATAGACCAGTGTCATATCTGGTCTATGGCATGGGGCTCCAGAGCAGCACTGGCATTCTGCTCGCTGTACCCAGACCGAGTCCGATCAGCGGCACTATATGATGCCAGTATTGGTCGCGCCGATGTGGTCGCGCAGAAGCTAGGCCATCAGCAGGCTTTGGCCCTCCAGGCTGAAGCAGGCATCCAGGCGTTCAAACTTCCCGAAGGCTGGAACCACCATCAAAACGATGAAACCATGCGACTGGCCATGTCCGCTGCGGCATTATTTGACCTGCCTTCTGCAGCAAAAAAACTGCTCATACCCATCCTGGTTGCCACAGGGGATCACGATCCTAATCTCAATTCAAGCCGGGAACTGGTAACAACCGTCGCCAGTGCCCGACTTGAAGTCATGAACAATGTGGGTCACGGCTCAGTGCTGCAAAGACCCGACCTGACGGCAACCATTTTCACCGAATTCCAGAATTCCCTGGATTGAGCCAGGTGCTCAATAACAATTGTTTGAGTAAATGCAGCCAATGACCCATCGTTCCGCTACCCGTCGTTCTGCTACCCATCGTTCTGTTAAAGACAAAACAATTATTATCACCGGCGCTGCCAGTGGCCTGGGACGAACCTGGGCTCTCGCCTTTGCCGAAGAGGGCGCCGATGTGGTCGCCGCAGATATCAACGAAAAGGATCTTGCAACCCTGCCGGCACAGGGTATACGTCACATTACCACTGACGTAACAAGCACCGAGCAACTTCAGCAGATGATCGAGTTTGCGGTTTCGCCTCATCAGCGTATAGACATCCTTTTTAATAATGCAGGGACTGCCTTTGGCCACACCCTGGAATCGGCTGCTAACGGGCTTTTCGAAAAACATATCGCCATTCACTTGTTTGCCTGCGCCAATGCCATGCGCTTGGTGATCCCCATCATGCGGTCTCAAGGATACGGCCGCATAATCAATACAATATCAAGGAATGCGGAATTCAGCATGCCAACCACATCGGCCTATGCAGCTGCAAAGGCAGCCATGTGGGCTACCTCCAGAGTGACCGCTGCGGAAGTCAGTGATCAGGATATCCTGGTGAATATGCTCATACCCGGGCCGACTAACACGGCAATCTGGGGTCGGGAAATGACCCATTTGCAACACCCTGATGCCACCATAGCTACCGCAAGAATGCTTGCCACCCTACCGGCAGACGGTCCTTCCGGCAGAGTTTTCTGGGATGAAAAAGAATATGACCTGTTTAACCCGGACAACAAGCCAGGTGATCGCTAGGAAGCCAGGTAACCGCCGTCGACCGGGATCGAAGTACCGGTTATGAAACCCGCGTCATCGGACATCAGAAAGGCGATAGTCGCGCCATATTCATCTTTGCTTTTGCCCTGCCTGGGTAGTGCCAGCCAGGGTTTCCCCCTGGGTAAAGTGGCCTCCGGTGTGGTCGCATGTTCGCGATCCTGCCGCGCATGCACAGCAAGCTTTGAATCTGCAACCCCGCCTGGTTGAATGGCATTGGCTCTTATCCCATAACTGCCATAATCCACTGCTATCTGCTTAGCCAGGCCAATGACGCCGTGCTTTGACACCGTGTAGGACGCCGCGGCTCCTCCTGCACCAACCACTGAGCCGGCAATAGAAGACGTGACCACAAAAGAGCCGCCACCTGCTTGCATCATGGCCGGCAGAGCGTACTTGGCACACAGGAAAGGACCGGTTAAGTTCACGCCCAGTACAAACTGCCAGTCTTCCAGGGTAGTTTCATGAATCCAGCCTCGCCCTGCTGTGCCCGCATTAGCCACCATGCCCCACAGGCCACCAAATTCAGCCACCGATCGCGTCACCATCAGCGCCACATCGGCTTCCCTGGAAACGTCGCAGTCAATAGCCAGAGCAGAACCTCCGGCAGAGGTAATCTGATCGGCTACCTGTTCTGCCAGCGGCGCTCTTATATCAGCAACCACCACATTGGCACCTTCTTCACCCAGCCGTAGGCAAGCGCCCTTGCCGATGCCACTGCCGCCGCCAGTAACAATGACAGTCCTAGCCGTGAGTCTTCTGGTCATCTCAACGTTGTCCTTATTTTTTACGCATTTTTTATTCGCGCTCTTTTGCGAGGTCTTTAAGCAGTCTTAAGCGCGCAGCCTCAGCCTAAGCCGCATTCAATGAGCCTGACCCTTAAATTTAATTGCATCAACCGGTGCTGCCAGGCCTCGTCTAAGGATAAGCCGCTGGCGCTACAAATCCACCCATCTGCTGGGTGATCTGTCTGGCAAACTCAATAGTGCGATGATCACGATAAGGGGCACTGATGGCCTGCAGGCCGATTGGCAGACCTGTTTTAGACAAACCCGTGGGGAAGACGGTACTGGGCAGATAAGAATTGGTGACCAGGCCCGACCAGAACAACTGGGTAAAATAGGGTTGATCCAGATTATCCACAGTAATTGTACGCCCTTCAAAACTACTATGATCATGGGGAAAGGCAGCAGTTGCCATTTGCGGGCAAATAACGATATCCCAGTCCTCGAAAAAGAGACGCCAGGCATTGCGCAGCTTTTCTCTCGAAAAATTGGTTCTAATCCAGTCGCGATGAGACAACACTGCAGATCTTGCTGACACGGCATCTTCTGAGAAATCCTCCGGGTCAAGGGCATCCACTCTAGCCTGGATTTTCTTGACCTGATCAGCCGGCAGGTTGGCAGACATCACCGAATTGAGCAAGGTACGGTAATTCAGATTGTTTTCAATTCCAGTAAAATCAGGTCGCGCCGTGCTGGATACTGCAGCACCCATGTCACTGAGGATCCTACCAACCTGATCGGCGCGATCAGCTATCTCCTTTGATACCGGCGCCATTTCATCATTGCCCCAGATAGCTACCCGCAGATCTTTTAGTTCAGTAAAATCAGCTGGAGGTAATTTCAACTGCCAGCCCATAGCCTCCCTGTCTGCCGGGCCTGCCATAATATCCAGAGCCAGGTGCAGATCTTCAGCACTTCGTGCCAACGGTCCGCACACAGCCAGGTCCGCTTCTGGAACACCTTCAACCAATTCATGGCCCTGCATGGGTATGACACCGTAGGTTGGCTTATGACCATACACACCACAGAAGTGCGCAGGGTTCCTGATCGACCTCGAGACCCGAAAAGCCCGCTGCCAAAGCAGCGGCACTACCTCCGGATGAGCCACCTGGCGTCAATTCAGTGTTCCAGGGATTACCTGTAGTCCCATAGACAGGGTTGTAGCTCTGAAAATCTGCCAGCTCCACGGGCACATTGGTTTTCCCAAGAAAATGAGCCCCGGCTGCTTTAAAGCGCCGTACAGCCAGGCCATCCGCTTTCGCTACATTATTTCTAAAAGCTTCCAGCCCCCAGGAAGAAGGCGTTCCTTTAATGACATAGGACTCCTTGATGGTCATGGGCACACCGTGCAGTGGTCCTAGAGAATCTCCCTTTGCCAGCCTGGTATCGGCAGTTTCTGCTGCGGCCAGCGCTTCTTCAAAAATTCGCACCACGACAGCATTGATGGCGCCGTCATAGCGTTCAATACGGTCAATGTACAGTCGGGTTAACTCAACTGAACTGATTTGTTTTGACTGGATGATTCCGGCTAATTCAATGGCCGATAAAAATGCGACGTCTGTCATGGTTTCCTCTCTATTTTGTTTACAGAAGTAGTCCTTGTGACCCACTTTCACAACCGTATAGATCAATTCCTTACGCAGTGCTCGATGCTGATAACCGATACAGATAACAGTCGGTCAGCGCGCCCCTATCTGCCTACCGGCGCTCGGCGGCCTGCTATACCTATACAGCTAGCTAGATAGATAGATCTTTTAAATTGTAATCCTTAATGACCGTAGCAATGTTTTCCTCGGTAAAACGGTAGTCATTCTCGAGTCCTGTAAAAGGGCGATAACAATAGGCTTTTTCTTCAGGATAACGCTTGCTCCGCGCATCGATAGCAACAGCAATGACCGCTGAACGTTCAAGAATACGCTGTTCGTCATACACTTCTGAAGCAGCCTGGCTCAGAGAACCGCTTTGACCTAACACGGAGGAGCGACGATGAAAGCCGAAAGTGAGCGAGACCCGCTGGTCAGGCGATGTATTGGCAAACGAAGCATGCAGCATCTGCCGGTTGACAACCGTTACGTCGCCGGGCTGGCAAATCAGCGGAACCGCACCCGGCAGCTGTTCGGAACCACCGTTTTCATGAACCAGGCTCTTGATGTCCAGCTTGCCCGATCGATGTGAAGCGGGGATGACCCACAGACAGTTTCGCGAAGTGCAGGGATAAAGCTGAACCTGGAAATTAAAACCGTGAATACCCTCGTCCCAATAGCTGGCATCCCAGTGAGTAACCCCATCCTGATGCCAGGATACTGACCCACCAAGATAGGGTAGCTTTACAAAGATTGCATCATTGTAGGGCACAAAGTCATCGCCATTGATCGCTGCAGCAATGGCCAGCAGGTCCGGATGGCCGTAAAGTTCAAGCCCTGATGACATCGTCTGGCACATACCACTCATTAAATGAACAACCTGCGCTGGCGAGCCCTTTTGCGGCTGAGGTTGAGCCATCTTTGTCGGATGACGACCATTGAGTATGCTGGTTCCACCCCATGGGTCTGAAAGAGGTTTAATGAAATGATAGACCGGTACGGCGAATTCTGTACCAAAGGCAGGCCTGCCCTTGGCATCAAGTGGTTCTCCCCGGCCCGAAGGTGCTCGGTCGAGCAGCGTTGCGATATCCTGCTGTAAGCTCGCGATTTCATCCGGCGCAACAAGCCCTTCAAAAATATAACAACCGTGCTTGGCGTAGACTTCGAGAATATCCGAGTGCAGGCGGCCATCCGGGCCATATCTTACCGGCCCTCTGATATCCAGGGTATGTAAACGCGCCTCTCCCTGAACACTATAATCCGTTAGCCCGTCAGCATGCGAGCGCATACTCAGTTCATTTTCTGAAGCACCACTGGGCCGAGTCGTTAGAGGCATATCAACCCCTTCATATACTGATAAATAATAGCATCACAGATTCTTTCAGGTCTATTTCCTGAGTCGTCCAGAGCGGGTCTAAATATCAAAGATTGTTTCCTTGGCAACCACCCGACGGGGACTCAATTTAGTATCTGCAAATTTGGCCACATCCTCTGCAATGATCCGTTCACCTTCTTTGCTTGCAAAAAACCGAGTACGAAGATCCTGCTCTGATTCAAAGCCGCATAAGGCAAAGCCATCCCAGGCAGGCCCACTGAATCGATGCAGGACACTCAGTTGGGCATAATTGCTCATTGCCAGGTGGATAGAAAGTGCTAAGGGAGTATGGCCATCCCGCCAATGCCGATCGGCCGCGTCATGTCCCATGCTGGCATTTGCAACCAGGCTAAACACGCCTACTACCCCGGGTTGCGGGCCCAATGGGTTTAACAGATCTCGAGTCTTCATTACCCGTCTGTCCACCAGATAGCCACCGACATCACTCGCTGTCAAAAGCGAATTCAGGTTGGGATTGGTTGTACAAAGCAGCGCAGCAAAAGGGATATGCAGATCCCGGTCATTAACATCTTCATAAAGGCGGCCACCATAGTTCTCAGCAGCGTTCTCTGCCGTTTCTTTGTTGCTGAATGCGAGACAAAATTCCAGGGCCATAGTCAGCATGCTAACGTAGCCTGGAAAAAACCTCTAGGAATAAATCTATGTTCTCGTTAGCGCGGCTTAGCCTGCGCCGGCAGGCCAAGTATTCTGCATTGGACTACTATCAACTTACTCCACCCTAAAAAGCCGTAACCAAGCCTAAACCTAAATAAGCTTGCATTAGATCGAATAAATGACCTCTTGCCCCAGGTAATAAAGGCACACGCTGCCATCAAGGCCGAAGCACTTAACGCAGCCACTGGTCGCACACTAGTGGCATCTGCTAACCTGACAGCATTTAACGCGCTAGCAGGGGTATGAAATCCAGAGCCTGGCGCGGACAATCACTACAGAGAATTAACAGAATGAAAATACTCCTCCTTTGCGCCATGGTAAGTCTGCTGCTTCAAGCGTGTGATCAGACTAACCCGGATACCCTCAGGAACCTTAAACAGGGGTCTGCCCTGGGTTCAGATGAAGGTGCTAGCTTTAACTGGAAAGGCATCCCATTCGCCCAACCGCCAACTGGAGAACTACGCTGGCTGGCACCCCGGAAAGCCAGCCCCTGGCAGGAAACACTCAGCGCGAGGAAATTCAGAGAGGCCTGTTTTCAGCCAGGCGGTATGTTCGGTGCATCCGAACAGGAATGGACTGGTTCTGAAGACTGCCTGTATCTTAATGTCTGGTCTCCTGCATTTACCCCGGAGGAGGCCAACACCCGGAAATTACCCGTGATGATGTGGGTCCATGGAGGCGCCAATGTCATTGGTTCGGCTGAAACCTACGACCCAAGGCAACTGGTGGAAAAACACCAGGTTATTGTTGTTACCGTGCAATACCGAATGTCTTCACTCGGTTGGTTTCGGCATCCTGCATTCAGGCAACAGGGAACGTCATTGGCCGACCAGTCCGGTAATTACGGTACCCTGGATACCATCATGGCACTCACCTGGATTCAGGAAAATATCGCTAACTTCGGCGGCGATGCCAATAACGTGACCCTATTCGGTGAATCAGCAGGCGGGCACAATGTCATAGCGCTGTTTGCCTCACCGCTGGCATCAGGGCTATTCCATAAAGTCATTATGCAAAGCGGTATTGTTTCCGTACCCGACCTTTCACAGTCGGAAAGTTATTATCCGCAAAGCAACATCTCCGGCGCAATCAGCAGTCGAGAAGTCATCAACCACCTTCTGGTAGAGGATGGTCAGGCAAATGACCGGGAAACGGCAATCGCAGTTCAGGAGGCCATGTCCATGGCCGAGATCGCGCACTATGCCAGGAGCAAGTCACCTACTGAACTGCTTACCGCAGAACGCCTGGCCAGCCCACGAAAAGGGGGCATGACCCGGGCATTTCCTGATGGTTACGTCATTCGCCACGATGGCATAACGGCTTCTTTCGTCGACTCCGAGGCGGCCCGAACACCGCTCATCCTTGGCACAAACAGGGATGAGTCAAAGCTGTTCAATGCCATGAGTCCGAGACTGGTAAAATGGGGTGAAGCTGGCGGCTTGTATTCTTTTATCGGTCGCATGCCTCTGGAGATTCTCAGACCAGATTACTACGACGCCACCAGTGACTATGGATCAGGATTCTGGAAACTCAGGGCTGCTGATCGTCCAGCCAGCCAGTTAGTCAGATCAGGCCATACTGACACTTATGTATATCGCTTTGACTGGGATGAACTACCTGAAATCAATGACGTCGACTACGCCAGGTTAATTGGCGCAGCGCATGCAATGGAACTGCTTTTTGTATTTGGAACGGCGCTGGACAACACCCTGATAAAACAACTGGTGGTGCGGGATTCCTATCCTGAAGCACAGATATTGTCAGACCAAATGCAATCCTATTGGGCTGAGTTCGCCTATACTGGCGACCCGGGTAGGGGCCGTTCGGGCGACTTACCGGCCTGGCAGAGCTGGTCCAATGAACCCGGGGCTGATAAATCCATGATCCTGGATTCTGCCAATGACCAGGGCTTGGGAATGTCCCCTGTTGCCTATAGCGAAACGCTTTTGCTGGACCGATTGGCCGCTGATAGCCGGTTGAACCCAAGAGAGCGATGCGAGACGCTATTCGCATTGTCCTACGGTGATGGTGATGACCTGTCAGAAGAAGGCTGGAACAATTTCTCGAATGGCGAATGCAGCAGGCTCGATTACAGCACGCTTATTGAACAGCTAGATGAACGACCGGTCGATAGCGAAAGCTAATTCTGGTCAGCTCACGCAGGTTGCCGGCCCCCCCGGCACATTCAAAAAGAAACAGGAACCAGGGTCTTAGACATCACCGTCAGGGCCCCATATCCTGGTCAAAGGACTGCCAGAAGAAATTTTCCTTGTTAGGCATCTTCACCAGGGGTAACGAAGATTCGTTGACAACCATGGATTCATCTACGATACCATTTAGAAAAAGCAGATAAGCCGTAATAGCATAAACCTGATCATCGCTGAGACTACCTGGAAAATGATAGGGCATAGCGCGTCTGACATAATCGAACACGGTTGTTGCATAAGGCCAGTAGCTACCCAGGGTCATAACGGGCTGCGGGCCGGAAATGCTACCGACACCACCGGCTAATTGATCATGTAAACCATTCTTGCCAGCAACGCCATGGCAGGAAACACAATGCACGGCATACAGGGGTTTGCCCAGGACGGCACTGCCGCTACCCCTGGGCAACCCCTGACCATTGGGTAATATCGCAGTATCCAGGGGCGTTAATTCAGACTCCAGCAAGGTTCGACCTAATTCGGGTGTGGTCGCCGCCATCCCGGCTGAGCCTATAAAAAACAGCCCTATCAGGCTTATTACGAAAATACGCTTATACATAGACATTCCTCACAGCACCGCTGGCGTCGACCTGCCAGGCCTGAATGCCGTTGTAATGATAAAAACTGCCTGGGGCCCTGCCCTGCATAACGACAGCTCTCGTTGGCTGGACCTGGCCTGCCTCATCGGTTGCCCGGGATAACAATACCGCGGGCGCTCCCTGCCAGCGCCAGGCTGCTCGAAACCGCGACAGGCTCTTCGGCATTGGCTCGGCATCAAGATGCGCCTCCGCCCAGGTCCTACCAGCATCAGTGGAGACTTCAACGCGTTTGATACGACCGGCTCCACTCCAGGCAATTCCTGAAATCTGATAAAGCCCTTTGGCTGCTAAATCAAGACCGGGTGAAGGGCTGGTAATCAGGGATTTAACGCCCATTTCAAAGGTGAATAACTCAGCCCTACCGTCTTCTCCCCGATCGGAATATTTAGACGTCTCATCCTTGGTCATAGCGGGTTGATCGGTCACCTGCAGCGTTTTCAGCCATTTGACCGAAGCATTACCTTCCCAGCCCGGTAGGAACAGGCGCATCGGATAACCATTGCCGGGCCTCAGACGCTCACCATTTTGGTACAGCGCAACAATAGCATCGTCGTAAATTTTTGAAAGCGGGATACTTCGACTCATGCCGGCCGCATCTGCGCCGCTGGCTATTAGCCATTTGCCAGACGGCTTAACACCGGCTTCTTCCAGTAATAAAGCCAGTGGCACGCCAGACCACTCACTGCCTGAAACCAGGCCGTGCAGCACCGAACAGCTGGCATCAACAGGAGAAGGCGCGATCAGGGCACCACTGTTACCCGAACATTCCAGGAACTGGATGCTTGATACCAGCGGATAACGACACAGACCTGCCGCCGAAAAAGATAAGGGCCGCTGCACCTCGCCAAAAACAGCCAGCCGATGTTGTTCAGGGTCAATCTCAGGAATACCACTGTGATGCCTTTCAAAATGAAGTCTACTCGGTGTGATAATACCTTCAAGATGTTCCAAAGGGCTTCGTGATGCACCCGAACCGGTCGTGCCAGGTCTCGATACAGGCAGTCTTTTTACGTGGTTTTCATATCTGGAGGGTACTCCTGCCTCAGACATGCCCTTGCCAGGCGCTTTCATCCAGGTCGGTCTATTTTCAGCAGAACTTTGCGCCGTTAATAGCGCCGTCCCAGCCAGCGCACCGGCCTTAAGAAAGAATCTCCGGTGTAACAGTCCATTATCGGCAGCCGCCATAGAATCAGTCTGCTGTTTTGACATAATAGTTTCCTTTACAGTCATTAACTGGTTTATACATCATTAGTCTTCAACCTGGAGAGTCTTGTCAAGCCTCACCATCACAAGCTACACCCGGGACAATATTACTGGCATCACGCTCTTTACCCCCGGCTACTGCACACGGCCGGCGATGATCTGAGCCATCTTGCTGATCACCGCAGCTTTCCAGCGGGGCCGTTTGGCGGCCTTACCAGGCAAGGTCTTCTATTCTGGCCTCCGTTAGTACCTTATTTCCCCTGCACAAACACATTGCTGTCCAGCTGGCTGCGTCCAGGAAATCATACTTAACGCTGAGAGAGTCATCCCAAAAGATAGGCCGACGAAAATAAATGTCCAGATTAAACGAAACAGGCGCGAACCGTCTCCACAATGCCGATGACAGGAAATGGACGCCCATTCCCCCACCAATGATGGGAGCGCGAAAGCCAGCACTATTGGCTGCTTTCATCTCGTAATGGATGCTGTTACCTTCCTGGCTATAGGCCTTTACTGCAGCCGGGGTCAACTTATAATCTTCCTCATGACTTAACGCTGACAGATCCTCAATAACTGGCGAGGGTCGCTGCCCGGCGCCTTTCAGGCCGGCCTTGCCAGGATGGGGTTTCAGAGACCGCCTTGGCGCTGAAATTGCGCGGCGACCGTCTTCACCTTCAAACCAGACTTCAGTATCGATAGCCAGGCCTCTGGGAACTTCGGTCACGGCCTTAATGTAGCCTTTACCGGTGAGTTCTTCTCCCAGTTTAACCCGTCTATGCTGGATCAGGCGCTGCAACATATTGACATTACCCTGGGCACTGATGCCACTATTGATACCGACGTGAATACCCGCGCCGATATAAAAAGCAGCATCCACAAAACCATTAAATACAGACCCGTCTATGCCGCAGGCAGCGAGTTTCCTATCCTGATCCTCCCGACTAAGGAGATAAGTTTCCGGCTCAAAGGTTAAACCGGGCCTGGGCTCCTGCCAGGGGCTGTCTAAATCCGACACGTCGATTACCCGTTCCAAAACTGTAACGAAAATTGACCCTATCGAATTTCAGGCGACTAGTCCAATGGTCACCGTACCAATTAACCGGCGGTAACGCGCCGCCAAACAGCCTGGCGCGGCTGGCAAGCAGGCAGGCCGTGGCGCCCGGGATGCTTAACCCTAATGGAGATGCTATAGTTAATACTGTCTGGCAACCCTTCCTGGTAATCAACACGGCTAAGCGGAATTTACCCCTTGGATCACTCTGATTGGCGGCGATGTAATTTTAACCACTTCGGTATAACGACCAAGTGGCGTTGAAAGGCCAATACTAAACACAAACTTCGGATTGAAGGGGATCAGCATGTCTAGCCAAGCACACAGTATAAGCAAGACCGGCAATGCTCATCTGGATAAACGGGTTTTTTTTATATCTCTGCTTACCGTGCTGCTGGTAAGTATTCTAATGACCTCGTTCCCGGAAATCGCCGCTGACTATGCCCAGAGATCCATGAAATGGATTACTCGCCACTTCGGCTGGTTTTATCTCCTGGCCGGCACGATGCCGCTAATCTTCTGCGGCTGGCTTGCTTTCGGGCGCTATGGCCAAATCAAGTTTGGCGAACTGGAAGAAGCACCCGAGTACTCGACAATCAGTTGGGTTGGTATGATGTTTACCGCCAGCATGGGTGCCAGCCTGATAGCCTGGGGTTTTGCAGAACCCATTTTCTATATTGAAACGCCACCGCTGGGTATTCTGCCCAATAGCACAGAGGCATTTGAGTGGGCCCACGTTTATCCGATTTTCCATTGGGGGTTCACACCCTGGGCAATTTATTGTCTACCCACCATTCCCATCGCCTACATGCTGTTTATTCACAAAACCGCCAGCCTCAAAATCAGCGATTCCTGCGAAGCCCTGTTACCAAACAAAAAACATTCACTTTCATGGACAATACTGGATATTTTTGTCGTCCTCGGGGTCGTTGGCGGGGTAGCCACATCTCTGGGCTTCGGTGTGCCTTTAGTTACTTCTCTGGCGGTCAAACTACTGGGTGTTGAAGACAATCTGACCACTAATATCTGGGTCATTGTTACCTGGACTGCTTTATTTGGGACCAGCGCTTATCTGGGTCTGAAAAGGGGTATAAAATTACTGGCTGATATCAATATAGGACTGATGTTTCTGGTAATGGCTTTCATTCTGATTGCTGGCCCGACGCTCTACCTGCTGGATATAACCACCAATAGTATCGGCCTTTTCTTCAGCAATTTCCTGCGCATGACCTTCTGGACAGACCCCATCGAGAAAGGAGGCTTTCCAGAAGCCTGGACCATCTTTTACTGGGCCTGGTGGATTGCCTATGCGCCGATGATGGGTTTGTTTTTTGCTCGTATTTCACGCGGACGTACCATAAGAAATGTTGTCCTTGGAATTATAGGATTCGGTAGCCTTGGCACTTTCTTATTTCTGAGCCTGGCGGGTGGCTATGTGCTGTATCTGCAGGGAAACGGACTCCTCGATGCCGCTGAAATAATGCGCACGCAAGGTATGGCGCCACTGGTCGCAGAAGTTATTGGCCAGTTGCCCTCGCCAACCCTGATTCTGACTATTATTACTGTTTTGTCGGTCATATTTTATGCAACTACTTTTGATTCTGCCGCCTACATTCTGGCTAGCATCTGTACCAGAGAACTGCCTAGTCATGAAGAACCTGGTCGACTGAATCGAGTCGCCTGGGCTTTAGGTCTGGGTACAATGGCTATAGGCTTAATGGCCGCAGGTGGCTTTGAAACCGTTAAAGCAATGACCGTGGTATCATCACTACCCATCATCCCGGTCGTATTTATGATGTGCTACACCCTGGTCAGTTGGTTGCACAAAGATTTTCCCGAGTTATCCTCGCTGCCCGTCATCGTTAAACAGAGCTCACCCAGGGGCTGATACCTTTTTTCCGCCAGGGTGGGATAAACAAGAAGCCTCACTGTAAGGTTCAGACTCGTACGATAATCAAGACTCTGATTACTACTGCCAATTAATATCGGCAAGTTCGAGTTGGCTGGGCATCTGTTCTGATTGATAACCCCAGCAGACACGGCCTGTTTTATCCTGAGCGCAGCTGTGATTGCCACCCACAGCCAATTGCCTGGGCTCTAAAAGTTCCGGCACATTAGTCTGCCCTTCAATATTCCTGCCCCAGCAGGTAACGCCGGAATCATCAAGCGCGCAGCTATGGGTGTAGCCAACACTGACATCAATGGGGCGTACAGCTCTTACATTGCTGGCTTGCTGATACTGATTGTCACCCCAGCAGACAACACCCGTATCATCTAATGCACAGGAATGATTACCCAGACCGCTGCTGATAAACCTTGGGTTTTCCAGTGGTGGTATCTCTGTCTGCCCATGGCTGTTGGCACCCCAGCAAACCACATCCTCATCAGCTAATGCACAGCTGTGCAGCCCCCCTTGCTAATCTGGACCGTATTGTCTATCTCGGCCGGAGAAGATTCTCCAAAATCATTGGCTCCCCAGCAGCTAAGGCCATTCGAATCAATAGAACAGGAGAATCCATTACCCGCAGTCACCGCAGCAGGGCCTGAACAAGCCCATAACATTAACGCTGCACACAACAGGGCAGAGATCTTGGCAGTGATGTTATCCATATTGGGCGCCGCCACAGAGTGAAATTTTACTTTTTGATGGCTTACTCAAAATACAGACATACACGGATGAAACACCCTAAAAAAGCACTGATTAGGTTAAATTACCAAAATTTAATGAATTATTATTTATGTAATTTTAATATTAAATTTATATTAATATTAAAGATATCATCGACTGAATTACAACCGTAGGAGGCGACCACCAAAAATCTATTGACTGTGTTAGCAACAACGTTCTCAGACCTTGGGTCAGGCAAACCCAATCAGCTCTTGCTGGACTTGTTTTGCAGAATTACTCTATAGTGATGGGCTCTATGCTACTGCAGTTCAAACGACCTGATCTAAAGCATCTTGCCAAGGCCTGCTGAGAAAAAACAACTATGCCTATCAAACTCAAGCCCCAAAAAAACATCTCTGGCAACGCCAAAATAGCCGATCAGGGATTTGGTCGAATCTCGGTAAGTGGTAGTCAGCAGTTTAACGCGAAGAATGAGGCAGAGGCAGAACAGGCCTATCAATTTTTTGCGCACAATGGCTTTGTTGTTCTCAAGAACTGCCTGGATCACAGCGAAATCAATGAACTCAACGCATTCTTTGATCGCACCCAGCGTGAAAGGCCCGAAGCCTGGGGCGCGTCCGCTGATAAACGCAAACCGCATCATCGGGATCAGGGCCTCATTTTCAGTCAACCACTGCTGGATTACCCAGAACTCGAT